>Ga0209633_10000203_pt1 | contig 72768 bp, 69 predicted proteins | sample Cruoilmetagenom1_FD_187290 | JGI IMG/M metagenome (GOLD analysis project Ga0209633, IMG submission 187290) | Oil polluted marine microbial communities from Coal Oil Point, Santa Barbara, California, USA - Sample 1 (SPAdes) (version 2) | ecosystem: Environmental > Aquatic > Marine > Oil seeps ... | reverse complement strand
TGGCTTAGTGATTACGAAGCAATATTATCGAAGCCACTGTTAACCAGTATTTCTATGGTTGTTTCGATACACCCCGAGCTTAAGCTCGGGGCACTTTCAACAATCTTTAACTATTTCAATTAAGAATCATAATTTAATAATCTTTGCTCGCCTTCAATGCTATTTAATTTTGTAATATCTTGAGAAACTTCTACTGTGCCTAAATATTCATTATTTTTGTTTCTTACTGCATAATATGCAATATGAATAAATTTACCACCCATATTGATCCAAAATTCAGCTTCATCTTGTGCGCCGGTTTTAAAATCAGTTACAATTTGGTTAACAATATGTACACTTGATGGGGGATGACAATATTGGACTTCTCTACCCAAAATTGCTTTACTTCTTTCAAAAATTCTTTCTTTGCCTTGGGAAAAATATCTGACCCTGTCATCCTTATCTACAAAAGTTATATCCTGAGGAATACTATTTAACATTGACTCCAACTCTTCAATTGTAAACGATCCCGAAGAAAGCTTAATTTTATTTCCAGAGCCTGATTCCTGTTTTTCGTCAATTGTTATATTTGGTTTCCACTCAACTGATGGGACGACAATACAATAACCAATTTCATCACTTTGCTGATAAATTTCATACCAATCAATTTCTGTTAAAGTATCCATACACATAGGGAATAGAATTTGTTCTTCCTTATAAAACATATCTTCAATCCCTTTTATTGCCGGATGAAACATTAGCTCCCAAAATCCTTCAACTTCTTCTTTAGTAACATCAGGTGCTTCCCTTAACAATTCTATACTGGATTTTAAGAAACCTCTAATTTCGTCGTGCTTTCCCCACATCACCATTGGCGGGCCAGTAATGTCATTTTTTTCTAAATATGGAAACACAAGATTTTCTTTTCTAACATAATGTTTATCTACATCCATTATATTATTAAAATGCTGATGTATTTCGGTAAGAAGATTATTACAATTTTCCCCGGCGTCTTTACTGTTAATTTTGTGATAAATATGCTGAATGGAATCTATTTCTGCTTGTAGAGCTTTATTTTCGTTAATAAATGTATCTACTGGATGTCCTTCCGGAATATCCTTTGCCATTGATGTATCAATATTACCCTTTAGTGCTTCTGTGTGAATATCACAGAATTTTAAAACTTCTTCTCTTTCCAAACCTTCCTGGATTAATTCTTCTTCAGCTTGAACAACTTCACCATAAGGAACACTTCCCATTAATTCCGTTAGTTCTTTCTTTACTTCGCTTGCAGATTTATCTTTGTGTAAGGTTAATATTAGTTCTTTTAACTTATTGACCCTCTCTCTGCTATTATTTATTAGTTCACTCATAATATCCTTTCCGTATTTTTTATCTGGACTAAATTTAAATAATATTTATAAAAAATCCTGGTAATAACTACTACCAGGATCTTAATTTTTTTTTATTTCGTTGAAGTTATTTTTTTGTTCAATCTCATTTGTTCAGCTAATTCTTCAATTTCTGTAACATCCCTAACCATCTCACTCCATCCGTACCAAAGTGCATAATCTGGATTTTGGTGGAATGTTCCTTGGAAAGTTCTCATTCTATGTTTAAGAAACATAACAAATAGTTTTTGTTCAACTGAAGTAGCTGCATCGTGGAATGTTAATAATTGTGGGAATGCATGAGCATAACTTTCCGGTTTTTCAATAATGCCATCTTTATAAAGAGCTGCAACAGTTTTAATAGATTTTGCCATTAAATGATCGGCTTCTTTTATCATATTGTCGCCTTTTTCAAGCTCACCTTTTGCATATTTTTCCGAATGGCAATCACCACAAACTTTTAACATTTTATCCCTTTCGGTTTGCCAAGCTTCTTGAGTCAATCTAGCAACGTCAGCAGCTTTAACTACATCTAGAAGTGCAGTTGGATTCCCTTCGGGATCTAATACACCAAGTGCTTGAAGAATTGTAACCCTATCATTTGTCCATTGTTCATCTTCAGGCATTGGTAATCTTACTGCTAAAAATCCCCATGCAGTTCTAACTTCATGATTTCCATCCGGCATATGACATGTTTGGCAAGTTGGGGCGGCAGCGTCTTCCGGAAGTACACCTTCTCGTTTCAGTTTGTATCTTACACCATGTTTAGAACCGGAATACATTTCCCATTGTGGGTGATCGAAGCCGGTGTGACATGTTTGGCAGGCTTCCGGTTGTCTTGCTTCTTCTGCAGAAAAAGTGTGTCTTGTATGGCAAGCATCACAGGACGCATGACCGTACATAGATCCTTTTTCTTTTAAATCTTTAATTTCTTCTTCAGTTTTAATTCCTTGTTTATGGCAACTTCCACATCCTTTCATTCCCTCAGTCATTTCCATTGGTTGCATATGAAATGTAGGCATAGCTTTCATCGCTGCCCAGGCCAGAGCATGTTTTCCTTTCTTAAATTGTTCAGTTTGTTCATCATGGCACTCAGCACATGTTTTGTAAGTTGGAAGTTCAACAAGATCAACATTTTTTGACGAGTTGTGCTTATCACCATGACAATCTTCACAAGAAACGTCATTTTGAGAATGTTTACTGAGCTGCCAATCTGTTACGGCTTGCGGTGTAACTTTTTTGTGACAATTAATACAATTTTGAGAATAAATAACGGATGAAGCTAATAGTAGTGCTAAAATTAGGATAAAGCTTTTTGTTTTCATTTCCTCTCCCTAGCTGTTAATCAGAATTATAAATCTTATTTATAAATATAAATAAAATTGAATTTCAGCCAAACAATTATTTATACAAAAGTAAAAAATTATTGTTGATAAAAATATCTTTTTATTGTATATTTTAATCGGAATTTATAATCTGATTAAAATCATTGTAAGAAAATGAATAAATTTGTTAAGAATATGGAAAAACCTATTCAAAATTATAGGTTATATATTCAGTTATTTTTTGTTGCAGTTGTTTTGTGGATTGGGATAGAATTTTACTTATTTACTACATTTCTTGAGTCTTCCGGTACAACGCAATATTTTGAAAGGCCCCCAGGAGTAGAAGCTTTCTTACCCATAAGTTCCTTAATGAGTTTATATTATTTTATTTTATCCGGTAATATTCATCCGGCTCATCCGGCCGGAATGGTAATATTTGTTGCAATTGTTGTGGTTTCATTAGTAATTGGAAAATCGTTCTGCAGCTGGATTTGTCCTATTGGATTTATTTCTGAATCGTTAGGAGATTTTGGCGAAAAAATTCAAAAGAAATTATTTAAAAAAAGAATAAAATTACCTAAAATACTGGATTATCCATTACGCAGTCTTAAATATCTAATACTCGGTTTTTTTGTCAATTCAATATTTTTTTCGATGTCCGCACTTGCACTAAAGTATTTCCTCGATTCACCTTATAACATTATTTCTGATGTTAAAATGTATTATTTCTTTGCCGAAATTTCGAGATTTTCACTAATTGTAATTGCAATTTTATTTCTACTTTCAATAGTTTTTAGAAACTTTTGGTGTAGATATTTATGTCCTTATGGAGCTTTACTTGGTATTTTAGCCCTTTTAAGCCCTATTAAAATTAAAAGAAACAAAGAATCTTGTATTGATTGTAACCTCTGCGCAAAAGCCTGCCCATCCTTTATTAATGTTGATAAAGTTAGCACAGTAATTTCTGATGAATGTTCCACCTGTGTTAGCTGCGTGGATGCATGCCCGGTAGAAAATACGTTGGAATTAAAACCTGTTTTAGGAAACAAAAAAATAAATAAAAGTTGGATTATTGCAGGTGTTGTGGGGATTTATTTTTTAATTATATCAATTGGAATGATTACTGGAAATTGGCAAAATAATGTAGAAAAAGACGAATATCTTCATTTATTCAGACAAAAAAATTCTATTGACCATATCAGAAGCTCAAAAGATGTAAATAATCTTAATCGAAAAGCATCGGAAATATTTAACAATCCTAAAAATAAAAACAACAAATTATAACTTTATAATTGACAAATAATTAAGAAACATTTAGATTTATAAATCGGACAATAAATTCTTAATATATTTTGAGGTGTCATGAAAAAAATACTCTTTTTATTTAGTTCTTTATTATTAACAAGTTCTATCTTTGCACAAAGTGGACTTGACGTATCTGCTCAAATAAGAGCAAGACATCAGATGAGTAACAAAGATTTCAACAGTGATGTGCCAGCAAATAACTTTACTGAGCTGAGAACAAGATTAAATCTTAAATTTTCACCAGTAGAAAATATCACCGGGTTGGTACAATTACAAGATTCCAGAGTTTTTGGAACAGAAGCAAATACGTTATCAAGTATTGATAACATTGACCTTCATCAAGCTTATTTTACTGTTAGCAAACTATTTAATCTTCCACTTAATCTTAAACTTGGTCGTATGGAATTATCTTATGGTCCGCAAAGATTAGTTGGCGCAGTTGGATGGCATAATGTTGGCCGTAGTTTTGATGGTGGTGTTGTTCAGTTAAAAACAAAAAAAGTTGATGTAGATTTCTTTTCTGCTCAAACAAATGAGAGTGGAAATGTAGGTGATACAAACGATGTTACAGTTGCCGGTGCTTACGGAAACCTAAAAATGGCTAAAAACCATCAAATTCAACCTTTCATTATTGGTGAATTAGAAACAGGTACAGATTTTGGACGTTATACTCTTGGTGTTTATGTAAAAGGTAGTATTGGCAATTTATCACACGAAATTGAAGGTGCTTACCAATTAGGATCAGTAAACGAAAATATAGATATTGCAGCTTATATGTTTGCATTAAATATAATGTATAAATTTGATACTCCTATTCAACCAGTAATTGGAGGTGGAATTGATTATTTAAGTGGTGATGATGATTTTACTGATAATGATTTTAAAATGTTTAACACTCTATACGCAACAAATCATAAATATTATGGATTTATGGATTTTTTCCCTGGTAATACATATGGTTTGGGGCTAATGGATTTACACGTAAAGGGGACAATATCTCCTGCTAAGAAATTTAAAGCTATGTTAGCATTTCATATGTTTAATTCAGTTGAAGACTTTAAATATATACCAGCTGATTCACCTAACGAAAAATCATCAACTAGTTTTGGATCAGAAGTTGATTTAACACTTATTTACACTTATAATAAAGCAGTAAAATTTCAAGGTGGATTTTCTTTCTTCTCACCTGGAGACATTTTTAAGCAAGTTAGAGGGGAAGACGGTTCTACTTGGGCTTATTTAATGGCAGTAGTAAATCTATAATAAGAGGTCACTAATGACTGAAAAGAAAAGTTTTTTTCAATATATTTTACCGCCTCCTAGTTGGAGATTCTCGGTAATTATTGTACTTGGTATTTTAGCTGGAATAGTAATTCATCTCTTGAATATTTCTAATGCAGTCTCATATTTATCAGACGATCCTAAAACTTGTGTAAACTGTCACGTAATGTATCCTGAATATGCAACATGGGAAAGAGGAAGTCATGGTAGAGTAACAACATGTAATGATTGTCATGTTCCTCAAGATAACGTTATTAGAAAGCTTGCTTTTAAAGCAAGCGATGGTTTAAGACATGCTACAATGTTTACATTTAGAATGGAACCTCAAGTTATCAGAATTAAAGATGCTGGTAGAAATGTAGTTCAAGAAAATTGTATTCGTTGTCATGCAAACTACTTGCATCCAATTGCACTACGGTCAATGGGAGCTAAAAGTATTTATGAGGAATCTGAAAGGGTGTGCTGGGATTGCCATAGAGAAACTCCTCATGGAAAAGTTCATAGTTTATCATCGGCTAGTAATATGATAAAACCGGAAGTACAAACGGTTGTTCCAGAATGGATTACAAATAAAAAATAGTTAAATAACATTTATAATAAATTAAGTAAAGGCAAAAAATGAAATCTATAAGCGAAAGAATAGTTGATAATCCCAAATTGGGTTGGTTACTATTTTTGGTAACGGTTGTCGTTGTAGTATTACTAGCAGTTTTTGCATCATCAATATTTGAAAGAAAAAATGAAGCTTATTACACTCTTCAAATGGTAAGGCCAATTGCAGACGATGAAGCAAGAAATGAAGTATGGGGAGAAAATTTCCCAAGACAGTACGAATCTTACAGAAAAACTCTTGAAACAGATTTTGCCAGCAAACATGGTGGATCTGTAATGAGAGATTACCTTGAACAAATCCCGGAACTTGTTGTTATGTGGGCGGGATACGGATTTTCTAAAGATTACAACCAAGGTAGGGGTCACGGCTACGCAATTGAAGATTTAAGAAATACTTTAAGAACAGGTGGTAATGAAGTTAGCCCTATGCCGGCAACATGCTGGACTTGTAAAAGTCCTGATGTTCCAAGAATGATGGAAAAAGTTGGAATATCAGAATACTATACCGGTAAGTGGAAAGAAAAAGGTCATGAAATCGTTAATCCAATTGGCTGTGGCGATTGTCATGATAATAAAACAATGGCATTAAAAATTACTCGTCCTGCACTAGTTGAAGCATTTGAAAGACAAGGTAAAAAAATGGAAGATTTCAGTCGACAAGAAATGAGATCTTTGGTTTGTGCTCAATGTCATGTTGAATATTACTTTGATAAAAAAGGACATGATGGAGTTCCATATTTAACATTCCCTTGGGATAATGGATTTAGTGCTGAAGAAATGGAAAAATACTATGACGATTATAATTTTACCGATTGGACTCATAAATTAAGTAAAGCTCCGATGTTAAAAGCTCAACATCCGGACTATGAATTATTTATGATGGGTGTTCATGGTAAAAGAGGTGTTTCTTGTGCAGATTGTCATATGCCGTATAAAAGTGAAGGCGGCGTAAAATTTACTGATCATCATGTTCAAAGTCCTTTAGCAAATGTTGCTAATTCATGCCAGGTGTGCCACAGAGAAGAAACAGCTACACTATTAGAAGATGTATTTGAAAGGCAGGATAAAGTAGAAGAATTAAGAGGCATTGCAGAAAGTAATCTTGCTGCAGCCCATTTAGAAGCAAAAATAGCTTGGGATAATGGCGCTACAGATAAACAAATGAAAGATATTTTAACATTAATTAGACATTCTCAATGGAGATGGGATTGGGTTGCAGCGGCTAATGGTTTAGGTTTCCATGCACCGATTGAAGCGTTGAGAGTTGTTGGTACATCAATTGATAAAGCTAAAGATGCCAGAAAAGAATTGGCATTGCTATTAGTTAAACTTGGATTAGAGTACCCGGTTAAGTTGCCAGATATTTCCACAAAAGAAAAAGCTCAAAAAGTTATTGGCCTTGATATGGAATACTTGAATAAAGATAAACAAGACTTTTTGAATACTACTGCAAAAGAATGGGATAAAGCTGCAAAAGAAAGACAGGGTAGTTTAATTAAGTATTAAAAATGAAATTAAATACTTAAAATATATTAAGCCGTTGTTTAGTTATTTACTGAACAGTGGCTTTTATATTTTTATTGTTTTAATTGTGGTAAGTGCATTAAAATGTGTGAAAAAACAGGAAATGGTGCTTTAAAATTTAGTTTTAAAAATCCCTTCTCACCTGACCAAATGTAAATTATATCTATATACTAAATCATTAATCAAAACATTGAATCTCTAAAATTCCTTAACAGAATTTTGGTTGATTTAATCATAGATGAGTACGGCAATAAAAATACTGAATTCCATTATATTAGAATCATGATTTTCGTTTAATAGACATTCTTTATGATGATAAAAAATTTTATAATAATAATTTTTTACTTTACCTATACCCTGTCTGCGCAACTGATTTCGCCAGATAGAAAAATTGAATGGAATCCGGGTATACTAAATGGCATTCCGGAAATTAAATCTCCAATTAAAAATGTTTTAAACTATGGCGCAGATCCATCCGGATCAATGGACAGTTATTCAGCATTTATGTCGGCAATAAATAATATCCCTGAAGATGGTGGTGTAGTATTAATCCCGGCAGGTACATATAAAATTGAAAAAACGATAATTATAAACAGAGATAAAATAGTTTTTAAAGGTGAAGGTATCGATAAAACTAAACTTTTAATGTATACGGATGGCACATCTTTTAAGGTTGAAGCTTTTGGGGACACTCCATGGAGGTCATTAAGAACAAAACATCTCAAAGGCACAAGTGAAATTTTTGTTAATAACCCTGAAGATTTTGATGTAGGATTATTTGTTGAAATTCGACAAGAAAATGACCCCATAGTTATGTATACAAAGCCAGAATGGGAACAGCCTTGGTCTTACCATTCCGTTGGACAGATCTTTGAAGTTAAATCTGTAAATAATAATCAAATTGAATTTGTTGCTCCATTTAATTTTGATTTAGATACTAGTTTAAATCCGCAAATGAAGATTCAGAAATTGGTAAAAAATGTTGGATTTGAAGGTTTTTATATTGAAAAGAAAATTGCCACCGGACATACATTTTCGTTTAGAAATACTGCTTACTGCTGGATAAAGAATGTTGAAAGCCACCGTACAAGACGTTCACATATTTATTTATCCTCTAGTTTGGGTAATGAAATAAGAAACAGCTATTTTCATGCATCATTTGATTATGGTGGTGGTGGAAATGGTTATGGTATAAAGCTAGAACGTCATGTAACAAATTGTCTTATAGAAAATAATGTATTTGATTCTTTAAGGCATGCAATGGTAGTTCAAGTTGGAGCAAACGGAAATGTATTTGGCTATAATTTCTCTACAAATCCAATTCATAGTGAAGGAAATAATAAATTGAATGAAGGATGGATTCCACCGGATATTTCGATTCATGGGCATTATCCGTTTATGAACCTTTTTGAAGGAAATTATGTTGAAGAAATTGGAATTAGCGACTGGTTTGGTCCTGCTGGACCGGGGAATACGTTTTTTAGGAATTATGTAAACGGAGAGGGAATATTTTACAAAGATCATTCAAACGATCAAAATATAATTGGTAACCAAACTACAGCTATTATTAGTGACAGTACAAGCAAAAATGTTCTAGAAATTAAAAATATTATTGATTCTAAACTAAAAGTTAATTCTCCTATTACGGAAGAGATACTATCTCCCTCACTTTATTATAATAACAAACCTGAATTTTTAAAAGATATCTCTTGGCCGGTTTTTGGTCCAAATTCTACGGGTAATGAAATTTTACCTGCTCAGAAGGTATGGGCAGAAAGTGAATCTAAGTTATAAATTCGTGAATCTTATCTTATCAAGATTTATTAAAATGCTACCAAATTTCACTAATAATACTTCTAACTTTTTATTATATTCAATTAGTTTTAGTAAAAATAAACATAAATTAAAAAAAGAAGAGATTTTGATGATTCAAGTTGGGCAATTGCTACTCTTGTCTAATAAACTAGAGTAGAGGAAAGTCCGAACACCAAGAACAGAGTGCCGGGTAACTCCCGGGGACTAATTATGCAAATATTTAGTAACGGAAAGTGCCGCAGAAAAAATACTTCCTATCGAATTCGGGTGATAAGCCTACCTTCGGTAGGTAAAGGTGAAAAGGCAGGGTAAGAGCCTACCGCTTCTTTAGTAATAAAGAGGGTCTCGTTAGAGAGTTTCGCATTTTGCGAAATCATGGCAAACCCCACTTGGTGCAAGGTTAAGCAGAAAGTTTCACAATAATATTTGTGAGAGGGTTGTTCTTCCCTATACTTTCGGGTAAACCGCTTGAATTTTAGAGTAATCTAAGATCTAGATAAATAATTGCCGCTTCAACTTGTTGAAGTACAGAATTCGGCTTACAAATTTGGGTCATCAATTTTTTTTCTGCCAAGAGAATTATGGTAAAGAAAAAATGGACCATCAAAGATCCTCCCGATAAAAGTAATGTGCTAGCTCTTGCGGATAGTCTTAATATTTCTACAATATTAGCTGAACTTTTAATACAACGTGATGTAAATAGTTTTTTTGAAGCGAAAAGTTATTTTAGACCTAACCTTGAATCAATCCATGATCCATATCTTATGTCGGATATGGAGAAAGCAGCAGCCAGAGTAATTGATGCAATTACGAATAACGAAAAAATTTGTGTCTACGGTGATTATGATGTTGATGGCACTTGTTCAGCTTCACTTATGTATCAATTCCTAAAAGAGTTAGATGCTAGCGTATACGTTTATATTCCCCAAAGACTAACGGAAGGTTATGGATTATCCTTTGGCGGTATTGATAGTATTAAAAACGATAATGTCGATTTAATAATCTCTGTTGATTGCGGTATTACAGCTGTTGAAGAAATTGATTATGCCAATAAGTTTGGAATTGATACTATAATTTGTGATCACCATCAGCCAAAAGAAATTTTGCCTAATGCTTATGCTATATTAGATCCGTTAAAACCTGGTTGCGAATATCCTTTTAAATATTTGTCGGGTGCCGGTGTTGCCTTTAAATTAGCTAGAGCAGTTGCCTATAGATTTGGCAAAAAAGATATGGTTTTTAAGTATCTTGATTTAGTAGCTTTAGCCGGAGCTGCCGACATTGTTCCACTAACAGATGAAAATAGAATTCTGGTTAGAGCCGGAATTGAACAAATAAATAGTAATCCAAGACCGGGAATTAAAGCTTTAATTAAAATTGCAAGAATGCATCCGGGTAATCTATCTGCCGGACAAATTGTTTTTACAATAGCACCAAGAATTAATGCTGTTGGCAGACTGGGGGATGCAAATAGAGCGGTTGAGTTATTTAATACCGACGATTATGTGGAAGCTGAAAAACTTGCAAGGGTTCTTGAGTCGGAAAATTTAGAAAGAAGAAAAATTGATGAAGTAACTTTTTCCCATGCCATTGAAATGGTTAAAGATATGGAAGACTTTGATAATAAATTAGGCATTGTCCTTCATCATGAATCTTGGCATCCTGGAGTTGTTGGCATTGTTGCATCGAGAATTGTTGAAAAATATTATCGACCAGCAATAATGTTAACTACTATTGATGGAGTTGCAAAAGGATCTGCAAGAAGTATTCCCGGATTTAATATTTACGAAGCAATTGAAGAATGTAAGGAATTAGTGATTCAATTTGGTGGTCATAAGGCTGCTGCCGGATTAGAAATTGAGGTTGATAAAATTGAAGAATTTAGAAAAAGATTTAATGAAATATTGAAAGTAAATTTAAATAATGATGATATTATTCCGGAAATAAAAATAGATTCGAAAATTTCACTATGCGAGATAACACCTAAGTTTATTAGAGTTCTTGAACAGTTCGCTCCTTTTGGACCTGGAAATATGAGACCGATTTTTCTAGCCGAGGACGTAAAAATTGTTGCCAACCCAAGAATAGTGGGTACAAATCATTTTGTTACTACATTTTGCCAGAATGGCGGCGATAAGGTTTATGACGCAATTGGATTTAATTTAGGGAAATTTGTTTATGAAGTTGACAAAGATCATGATTTGGTAGATATTGTGTTTACGATTGAAAAAGTTGTTCGGGATGGACGAACATACCCGCAGATTAGAGTTAAAGATATAAGAATAAAATAATAAATAGATTTAGGGAGAAACAAGATGTCGGGTCACTCAAAGTGGTCTACCATTAAACGTAAAAAAGCAGCTGCAGATCAAAAACGCGGTAAAATATTTACTAAACTTATTAAAGAAATTACAGTTGCTGCCAGACAAGGTGGTGGAGATATTGATGGTAATCCAAGATTAAGATTGGCAGTCGATAATGCTAAATCAGCAAATATGCCGATGGATAATATTGAAAGAGCTATTAAGAAAGCCACCGGTGAAGTAGAGGGAGCAAGCTATCTGGAACTTACCTATGAAGGTTATGGCCCTAATGGAGTTGCAATTTTAATAGAAAGTGTAACTGATAATAAAAATAGAACAGTTGCTGAAGTGAGGCATGCATTAACCAAACATGGTGGCAGTTTAGGTGAAAACGGTTCGGTTGCTTGGATGTTTGATAGAAAGGGTGTTATAACAATGTCGGCCCAGGGTAAAACAGAAGATGATATGATGGAATTGGTTTTAGATGCGGGAGCTGAAGATTTACAAAGCGAAGATGATTATTTTGAAATTACATCGGCCGTTGAAGATTTTGAAACAGTTAGAAAAACAGTTGTAGATGCCAGCTTGAATGTGGATAATGCATCTTTACAGTGGATTGCCAAGAATACTGTTGAAATATCCGGAGATGCAGCCGAGAAGTTAATGAAGATTATTGATATGATAGAAGATAATGATGATGTTCAAAATGTTTTTACAAACGCAGACTTTGCAGAAGAATAGAAATATATAAAGTAAACTGATGATAATTTTTGGTGTAGATCCCGGAACAATTTTAACAGGTTTCGGGATTATTAATTTCGAAAATAATCAGATAGCCTACATAAAATCTGGCATAATAAAACCCAACCCGAAAGAAGAATTAGCCTCTAAATTAAAACATATTTATTCTGAATTAGATTCGTTTGTGCAGCTGTATAAACCAGATGTTTTTTGTATTGAAACTGCATTTTATGGCAAAAATGTTCAATCGGCAATGAAGATAGGATATGTGAGAGGAGTTGCCATGCTTGTTGCCTCCATGAACGATATTCATTGCATGGAATACTCTCCAAGAGAAATTAAAAAAGCTGTTGTTGGAAAAGGGGCTGCCTCTAAGGAGCAAGTTCAATATATGATTAAGAATTTACTTAATTTGGAAAAAGAGAAAATCAAGTTTGATGAAACCGATGCACTAGCAGTTTCGGTATGTCATTCGGTAAAAGTAAACTCTATTATTTCTAAAAATAATAGTTGGGAATCATTTATTAAGAGTAATCCAAATAGAGTAGTTGATTAGTTTAAGTTATTTAATAATAGAAATAATGATTTATTGTAGGAAGTTTGTTTTATGATTGGTTATTTAACCGGAAAAATAATTTATAAGAAACCTACCCAATCTCTAATTGATGTTAATAACGTTGGATATTTAGTTAATACATCGATAAATACATTCGAGCAAATTTCAGAGTTAGGAGACACAATTTCCCTTTATACATATTTGTCGGTAAAAGAAGATTCACTAACATTATATGGATTTTATACTCTCGCAGAAAAGGAACTCTTTGAAATATTAATTAGTGTTAACGGAGTTGGGCCAAAATTGGCGCAAGGAATTCTTTCAGGAATTACAGCTGATGAATTTAGAGATGCAATTGGAAATAATAATATTTCTCGTTTAGTTGCAATCCCGGGTGTTGGCAAAAAGACCGCGGAAAGAATGATGATTGAATTGAGAGATAAAATTGATAAAGTAACTGAATCCGAATCGGGGTTAAGTTCTGCGGCATATTCTATTAAAGATGATGCTATAGCAGCTTTAGTTGGTTTAGGCTATAATCAAAAGACGGCAGATAAAGTTACAAGAAGTTTACTTGATGAGAATAGCAGCTTTAGTTTGGAAGATCTGATTAAAGAATCCTTAAAAACACTAACGAAATAGTTTTTATTAAAACTCGAACCATTTTATATGTTTTAGTAGTAGAGTAGTATTTGAAAATAATAATAATAAATGGTATATTTACTTCCTTAGACTATGAGAATACTGAAATATTATATATCATATAGAGAAAAGATACTTTTTTGCAGTAAGACTTCTCAGAATTTACTAGATTAACACAAAATGCACTTCCAATTTTCGGAGTGCATTTTTTTTATATATATGATAGCAGAAAGAATTATTAATTTCATTGAAAATTGGGCACCACCAGGTGCAGCTTGGCAGAAAGATAATGTTGGACTCCAGGTTGGCTCTACTAAACGAACGGTTTCTAATATTTTTCTTTGCCTGGAATTAACTGAAAAGGCTTTGAAAGAAGCAATAAAAAAGAAGGCAAACTTTATTTTTACCCACCATCCATTCATTTTTCATCCTCTCAATAAAATAAATACAAACTCGGATCCTAAAGGAAAATTAATTGAACAATTAATTAAAAATGATATTACTCTTTATTCAGCCCATACAAATCTTGATTTTAGTAAAGATGGCGTCAGTTTTGAACTTGCTAAAACCTTAAAATTAAATGCACCGCAATTTTTAGTAAATGAAAAAGAGAACCAGTATAAGATAGTGGTTTTTGTTCCGGATAATAATATTGATGAAGTTTTGGATGAGCTCCATACTGCAGGCGCCGGGGTAATTGGCGAATATGAAAAATGCAGCTTTAGGAATGAAGGAGTTGGAACATTTAAAGGTTCTGAAAAATCAAATCCAACTGTTGGTAAATCAAATAGTCTGGAATTGGTTAATGAAGTTAGACTTGAAATTTTAGTTAATTCTTGGAACCTAAAAAAAGTAATTAAAACTTTGCGAAAGGTTCATCCATATGAAGAACCTGCTTTTGATGTATATCCGCTAAAAAATGAAAACATGAATTTTGGATTCGGCGTAATTGGTAATCTGGCTAAGAGTATGGCGGTTAATGAATTTATGAATCATGTGTGCAAATGTTTGAAAACAAATAATTTAAGATATACAAGATCTAAAAATAATAAAATAAAAAAGGTTGCTGTGTGTGGTGGAAGTGGATCGGACTTATTGGAAGCAGCAATAAGCAATGGTGCCGATGCTTTTGTAACAGCAGATCTAAAATATCATACATTTCAGGATGGTGAGAATAGAATTTTATTTATTGATGCCGGCCATTATGAGACTGAAATCCATTCATTGAATATTGTAAAAAAGAAATTAGAAGAATTTATAAATAAAAGTGGTGATCCAATAAGAGTATTTAAGTTTTCAGGTTCATCTAATCCAGTAAAGTTTTTTACAAATAAAGGAGTTAAATAAATTGATTAATCGTCTATCAACACTATTTGAGTTGCAGCTAATCGATGATGAATTGGATACTCTGCAAGAATTGCGAGGTGATTTGCCAATTGAGGTAAATAACTTGAGCTCTCAGATTCAAAGCATCAAAGATACTGTTGAAGAAAAAGAAAAAGAGAAAGAAGAGGCGCTTGAGACTATAAAAAATAATGAAAGTGAAATTGAAAGATTAAATGTTAGTCTCAAAAAGTTTAAATCTCAACTCTATCAAGTTAGAAATAATAAAGAATATGATGCTCTAACAAAGGAAATTGATCATTCGGAAGAAAAAATAAAAACTTATGAAACTGAAAATGATGAGTTTGAGAATAAAGTACAAACGTTAAAAGCCGAAATTGAAGAAGTTACTCCGCAACTTGAGGAGTTACTGGCAGAAATAGAGATTAAAGAAGAGGAGCTTAAACAAATTGTTAAAGCTAATGAGAGAGAAGAAACAAAATTAAGTGCTAAGCGAGAAGATGTTGCTCAAAAGGTTAGAAAATCCGATTATAATACATATACGCGAATTAGAAAAGCATTAAGTGGAAAAGCTGTTGTAACAATTTCTAGAGGTGCTTGTACAGGGTGTCATAATGTCGTTCCTCCCCAAAGACAAATTGAAATTAGAGGTAGTAAAAGATTATTTACCTGCGAATCTTGCGGTAGATTATTGATTTCACCTAATGTTGCATCAGAAGTTCAAAAGAGTTGAGATTCTTTTATTTATTTAGGGTTTGCGGGTAATTAAATTTATTAAACCCAGCTTTGAGTTGGGTTTTTATTATAATAGACTTATTTTGGCTCGGTCCAATTTCCATCTTCTTTAATTAATTCAATCAATCCGTCAACTGCTTCTTCTGAGGAAATACTTTTTTGTATAACTTCTTTTCCTCTATAAAGTGTTATTTTCCCTATCCCCGATCCAACATAACCATAATCAGCGTCAGCCATTTCACCTGGTCCGTTAACAATACAGCCCATAATTCCAATTTTAACACCTTTGAGATGTCCGGTTCTTTCGCGGATTTTGTTTGTTACTTCTACTAAATCAAATAGTGTTCGTCCGCATGAAGGGCATGCGATATATTCTGTTTTAGAAATTCTTACCCGGGTAGCCTGCAAAATCCCAAACAAAATTCTATTGGTTTCATAAGGACTAATTTTAGAATTTTTTAACCAGACACCATCTCCAAATCCATCCAAAAATAACCCACCGAAATCAGTTGAAGAATATAACCGCAAATCTTCAAAATCATTTAGTTCATATTTTCGTTGAATAATTACAGGATTTTGAAATCCCTTATTCGATAATTCAATTAACATTCTTCTTTGTTCTGCATAGCCATGTTTATTGGTTGTCATAATTACAAAAACCAAATTATTACTACTTTTTAACGTATTAAACGAATCATCAAATATATTTTCGATACCGATTTGCACAAAATTCAGACCCAAACTCTTTTGGTTTGCATTAATAAATTCATCATATCTAAAATACGGATGAGTTTTACTATTTCCGGTATCCTTAATCCAGGTTTTATAATTCTGTATGGCATCTAAACTTTCAGGCAATTCTATTTCCATGTCATTATCACCAATAAAAATGTAATCGGGTGCTTGGTCACCAATATTCCATTTATCTAAATCAGGTAAATATGTTAAACCTAGCTTCGATAAAGAATCACTAGAAACAGTCGTTTTTTCCAAATCTGCAATGACTCGCGGTGAATTTTTTTTCCCAAAGTTTTTAATAGGATTAGCTGGAATTTTTAAATATGAAAAGGGATCGTATGAAATTGAATCAATTTTTTTAATTTTTTTATGGTTTAATCTGTCTTTGTATCTTTTTACTAATGAAATTGCAACCGGTGCTTCATTTTCAGGCTCTTCGGTTAATGAAACTCGAACCGTATCACCTAATCCATCTTCAAGCAGAGTTCCAATCCCAACAGCGGATTTAATTCTTCCATCTTCACCATCACCGGCTTCCGTAACTCCAAGATGCAGGGGATAATTCATTCCCTCTTTTAACATTTTGTTTACTAAAAGTCGATATGCTTGGACCATTACTTGTGTATTACTTGCCTTCATTGAGAGAACAATATCGTGATAATTTAAATCTTCACAAATTCTTAAAAATTCTAATGCAGATTCCACCATTCCCAAAGGGGTATCACCGTATCTACTCATAATTCTATCAGAAAGTGAACCGTGATTAGTCCCAATTCTCATTGCGGTTCCATATTCTTTACAGATTTTTACTAATGGTGAAAATCTTGATCTAATTTTTTCAATTTCTTCTTCATATTCATAATCAGAATATTCTATTTGTTCGAATTTCTTTTTATCAATATAGTTCCCTGGATTTATTCTTACTTTTTCAACAATTCGGGCTGCTTCTTCTGCTGCATTTGGTGTAAAGTGTATATCTGCAATTAAAGGAACCTTGTATCCTCTTTGATTAAGTTCATTTTTAATATTTTTAAGATTTGTTGCCTCTTTTATACTTGGTGCAGTAATTCTGACATATTCACATCCGGATTCTACCATTTTTATAGTTTGTTCAACAGTAGCGTTTGTATCCATTGTGAATGTGGTAGTCATTGATTGTATTCTAATTGGATTGTTTCCCCCCAAAGAAATATCACCAATTTTCACCTCTCGAGTTTTAAATCGGCTGTACTTGGTTAAACTATTACAATATTTATAGTTATTCATTTTTTTTGTTTCTTTTTTATAAAGAGCTACAAATATAACAAATAGAGCCGGAATGATTATTAAATTTACGTTAATCTATTTTACATTATTGTTTTATTTTAATACATTAACATTCTAAATCAATCTCCATCTCAAAGGGTTTATGCGAATTCCAGACCAAACAATTGAAGAAATTAGAAGTTCTGCAAATATTGTTGATTTAATTTCTACCTATGTGCAGCTTAGAAAAAGGGGCAAAAATTTTATTGGATTATGTCCTTTTCATCAAGAAAAAACCCCTTCTTTTACCGTAAGCGAAGAAAAACAAATTTTTCATTGTTTTGGATGTCATGCCGGTGGAAATATTTACAAATTCTTAATGGAATATAAAAGCATTTCTTTTGTTGAAGCAGTTCAAGAAATAGCAGAACATGTTGGAATAAACCTTAATTTCGAAGAAAATCAAGTTTCTTCTGCTAATTCCGAATTGGAGAAATATTATGATTTAAATGTATTTGCTGCAAAATTTTTCTCTGATAATTTATTAAAAAGCGAAGCTGGTGAAATAGCTCGCGATTATTTGGTAAAACGGAATATCAAACCTCAAACACAAAAAGTTTTTGGGCTAGGTTTTGCCTTAAACGGTTGGGATAATTTTGTTAATTATGCTACTGAAAATAGTATAGAATTAGAAAATGCTAAAATATTAGGATTAATTGACTCCAAAGATGGCGGTAAGTTTTACGATAAATACCGTGGAAGAATTATTTTCCCCATATTATCGCCTAACGGCAGGGTTATTGCATTCGGAGGTAGAGTATTTCAGGGAGAAGAAAATATTGCAAAATATCTAAATTCGCCTGAATCCTCTATTTACTTAAAAAGAAAATCGTTGTACGGACTTTTCCATTCAAAGGATGAGATAAGAAAACTTAATAAAGCAATTCTAGTTGAAGGCTACATGGATCTGATAGCTCTTTATCAACATGGAATTAAAAACGTTGTTGCGTCTTCCGGAACTGCTTTGACGGATGATCAAGTTAGACTGCTTTCACGTTACACAAAAAATATAGTTGTAATTTTTGATGCTGATGAAGCCGGAAAAAAAGCTGCGCTGAGAAGTATTGAAATTTTGTTAAAACAAAATTTTGAAGTTAATGTTATAAGTTTACCTCAAGGTGAAGACCCGGATTCATTTATTAATCAATTTGGAAAAGACCATTTTGAAGAAGTGCTGAATGCTGCTAAAAATTTTCTTGAGTTTCAAACATCGCAGTATGAAGCTGAAGGAATGTTCGAGAATCCCTCCACCGAGGCAGAAGCAATTCGGGAGCTTGTAAAATCTGCATCTTTTGTTAATGATGAATTAAAGCGCGGTTTATTATTAAGGTCAATTTCAAGAAAATTCAATCTGCGTGAAAAACTTTTAGAGAGCGAACTAAATAAATATTTAGCTCAAAATAGAGCATCAAAAGGTTCGAACCAACAATATAAATCCAGAGATGGAAAACCTAAAACCAAAATACAATCTAATGGAGATAAAAGATTAGTTGCAATTGAGAAAGAACTAATAGAATTATTGTTTGATGGAAATGAAGAAATAATAGGACACATTTTTGATACTATTTTACCTGAAGATTTTACAAATAACTCTTTAAAATCTTTAGCAAAATTAGTGCATGATGCATATTTGGAAGGTAATTGTGATACTGCATTATTGGTTGAAAAAATTGATGAAGAAAAAGTGAAAAATTATATTATGTCAATAACTTTAGGTGAATATCAAATTAGTAGTTCCTGGGATAAAAGATCAAGCTCAGGAAAGGTATCAAAAGATCCGCTAAAATATACTATGGATACTATTAAAAGGTACCAGCTAGTAAAAATTGATGAACAGATAAAAGCTAACGACATAAAAATTGAAAATCTTGGAAGTGACCCGGAAGTTAGAAATTTAATGAAAACGAATGATGAATTAAGAAAAGAAAAACATCAATTAAATGGGTCTTAAGATTTCCTATTCTAAAAAATTAAAATTAGCATAGGATAACAAAATGAAAAAAAATAAAAATATTTACGAGATTAATACCAGAATTTGGTTAAATCGATTTCAGAGCTCAGGTACAAAAACAAAATTAAAAGATATTCCTGAAGATTACTGGAAATATTTACGTGATTTAGGAATGGATTATATTTGGTTGATGGGAGTATGGAAAACAAATGAAAGTGTAATTAAAGAATACTGTTTTGTGCCTGGTTTAGTTAATGAATATCAAAAGGCATTGAAAGACTTTAACGATAAGGATGTAATAGGTTCGCCATATTCAATTGATAGTTATGAGTTAAATCCTGCAGTTGGAACGGAAGAGGAAATTGTAGAATTAAAACAAAACCTAAATTCTTTGGGGATAAAGTTAATCTTAGATTTTGTTTCAAACCATTTTAGCGTTCACAGTTCACTGGTTAAAACCAAACCAGAACTGTTCTTACCGGCTGATGCCGAATATTTTAAAAGAGACTCTCACACATACTTCAAATCAATATTTCATGAAAACAAATATTTTGCTCATGGCAGGGATCCTTTTTTCCCTGCATGGGAAGATACTATCCAGCTCAATTATTTTAATCCGGAAACTAGAACTTATATGATTGATGTACTCAAAAAGTTAACTGAGTTATGTGATGGTGTTAGATGCGATATGGCAATGTTATCTCTCAATAATGTTTTTGATAATACTTGGAGTGGAATTTTAACATCTGGAAAATTTGAAAAACCTCAAGAAGAGTTTTGGAAAATTTGTATTCAAGAAATTAAAAATACCAGGGAAGACTTTATATTTATTGGTGAAGCTTATTGGGATTTAGAATGGGAGCTGCAAAGGCTTGGGTTCGACTATACTTATGATAAAAAATTATTAGATAGATTAAAATTGGGTCAAATTAGTGAGATTAAAGGGCACTTAATGGCTGATAAAGAATTTCAAAAAAAATCAGTTCGGTTTATTGAAAATCATGATGAACAACGAGCAGTTATTTCTTTGGGTAAAGATAAGTCGAAAGCAGCAGCAGTAATAATGAGTACAATAACCGGATTAAGTTTATATCATGACGGGCAATTTGAAGGAAAAAAAATAAAACTCCCTGTACAATTGGGGAGAGAACAAGATGAAAACACGAATGATTGTATATATAACTTTTATGAGACTTTATTAAAAATAAAAAATAATGAGATATTTCATTATGGTGATTGGGAATTAGTTGATGTAAAGCCATCTTGGGAAAGCGGTACAACACACAAAAATATTTTAGCATGGCTAATTACCCATAACACTAGAAAGAGATTAGCTGTTGTAAATTATTCTCGTGAGGTTGCACAATGTAGAATAGATCTCAATCTTTCATATTATCCTGATAAATTCAAAATCAAAGATATCTTAAATGATAATAGCTATTATAGAAATACTGAAGAAGTTAAAAATGAGGGATTATTTATAGAGCTTGGACCATTCAAGAGCCATGTTTTTTCTTATTAGGATTATTTATGAAAACTGCTGTTGTTATTCCTGCGTACAATGAACAAGAATCGGTCGGAAAAGTTATCAATGCTATTCCGCAAAATTTAGTTGAAGAAATAATAGTAGTAAATAATAATTCCACTGATAAAACCGTAGAAGTTGCTGAAAATGCGGGAGTCACAGTATTATCTGAAAGTTTCCAAGGTTATGGAGCGTCATGTCTTACCGGGATTGCATATTGTAATAAAAAAGGATTTGATGTTATTTTATTTTTGGATGGCGACTTTAGTGATTATCCCGAAGAAGCGATAAATATTTTAGAACCAATTTTTAATGGAGAGTACGATTTTGTACTTGGTTCCAGAAGATTAGGAAAAAGAGAGAAAGGTGCTTTGCCAATTCAGTCCCAGTTTGGCAGTATAATAGCCGGATTTTTAATAAACCTATTTTGGGGATTTAGATATACAGATTTAGGCCCATTCAGGGCAATTAAGTTGGATAGTTTAAACAAACTAAATATGGAAGACAAATGGTATGGCTGGACAGTTGAAATGCAAATTAAAGCTGTAAGAGAAAAATTACGAATTTTAGAAATCCCGGTTTCATACAGGGTTAGAATTGGAAAATCGAAAGTTACAGGTACCATAAAGGGAACGGTGATGGCAAGCATTATTATTCTTAGCACCATTTTTAGACATGCTTTTAGATTAAAATAGTTGAAAGGAGTTAAATAATGGCTTACAGTGAACAATTGGTAGATCGCATTGATGCTATTTTCCAAGAAAAAAATGTTAAGGTTGATGGGAAAAAATTTATGGGGGGATATTGTTTTTTTATGGATGAAAAAATGTGTGTTGGTTTAGATATAGATAAGAAAACAAAACAAGATAGATTAATGGCAAGAATTGGTCCAGATGCAATGGAATTGGCGTTAAAAAAGAAGGGTTGCCGGGTAATGGATATTACCGGAAGACCAATGAAGGGATTTGCATTTGTAGATCCGGAGGGCTTTGCTGCTACTAAAGATCTTGAATATTGGGTTCAACTAAGTATTGATTTTAACCCGTTAGCCAAAAGCAGTAAGAAAAAGAAGAAATAAGTTTTCTCTCCTCATATTAATAAAATTGTCTACTATCTTACTATTACTTCTTTATAAATCACTTAGTTTTTATTATGATTCGAAAAGAAATTAAATACAGTATTATAATTCCCACTCTCAATGAAGAAGAAAACATAGGGAAATTATTAGAATCTCTGAGAATAAAAAGTGAGTATTTTAAAAAAAATGCTGAAATAATTATTATTGATGGTGAAAGCAATGACAACACAATAGAAATTTGTAATAAATATGGTGTTGCAGTTAAAGTTTCTGAAAGAGGCAGAGGAAATCAACTAATTGAAGGTGCAAAATATGCAAGAGGAAATTATTTGATATTTTTGCACGCTGATTTGATACCACCAATCGATTTTTTTGATTACCTTGATCGGAATATTGATGATAATTTTAAGATAGCTACATTTAGAATGAAATTAGATGTTAACAAATTGTTATATAAATTATATTCTTTTTTTACACGTTTCGATTCCATATTTTCTACTTTTGGTGATCAGGGTTTGGTAGTAAGTAAAGTTTTTTATGGAAAAATTGGAGGATTTAAAAATATTCCAATTATGGAGGATGTTGATTTTTTTAAAAGAGTTAGAAAAATAGAAAAGATTCGAAAATTTGATAAAAATATTATAGTTTCTTCCAGAATGTTTAAAAAAGAGGGAGTTGTTAAAACCCAAATTAAAAGTGCAGTTTTTATTATTAAATACTTACTTGGAGCAGATCCTGAATTACTATATAAACTATATTACAAACGAATTGATGAATACCAAAAAAGCAATTATCGTTTTTATAAAATATCCGGAATTAGGAAAAGTCAAAACAAGATTGGCTTCAACAACAAGTAATAATTTTGCTTTAGAATTTTATAAAAGTGTTTCAACACATATTTTTAATGAAGTTGATAAGTTATGTAGTTCTGTAAATACTTTTATTTTTTTTTCAGAGACTGATGATTTGCAAAAAACAAAAGATTGGGTGAATAAAGAATTTCATTTTATATCGCAAACCGGTAAGGATCTCGGGGAGAAAATGCTAAATGCTTTCAAGTATTTATTTGAACAAAATTACGAGAAAGTAGTAATTCTTGGAAGTGATATTCCGGATTTGGTGGAAGTTAACATTAAACAGGCTTTTGAGGTGCTTGAAAGTAATGATATAGTAATTTCACCATCTGATGATGGAGGTTATTCTCTTTTGGGTATGAATAATTTCTATCCCGAATTATTTAAAAATGTTGAATGGAGTACTAACACGGTTTTTAGTTCAACTAAAGAAAAAATAAAGAGTAAAAAACTCAGTTTCAAAACTCTATCTACACTAAATGATATTGATACAAAAGAGGAATTAATAAATTGGATTCATAAATCGAAAAATATTGAGTTGGTAAAAAAAATAGAAAATAATGTTAGAAAGGAAAGTATTAAATTATGAAAAAGGTGTTAGTAGTATTGTTTGTTTGGCTCTCAATAAGTTGTGCACAAGGAAAAGTTGATCACTCAATTTTCGGTGAATTAATGAAGGAATATAATTATAATGGATATCTTGATTATAATGGATTAAAAAAGGAAAATAAATTAAATAGTTATTTGGAGATACTGTCAAACAGTAATCCAAGTAAATTAGAATCAGATAGGTCAAAGATTGCTTTTTGGATTAATGTCTACAATGCTTATACGATAAAAGCTATTGTTGATAATTACCCAATTAAGAGTATTAACGATCTTCATTCCGGCGGAAGAATATTAGGTCATATTCTTTCTACTACTGTTTGGGATGATGATTTCATCACTATTAATGAAAAAAAATATTCGTTAAATGACGTTGAACATAAGATTTTACGAAAGGAATTTAAAGAGCCAAGAATACATTTTGCAATTGTTTGTGCTTCAATTAGCTGTCCCAATTTAAGAGGAGAAGCATTTACGGAAAATAATCTTGAACAACAACTATTAGAACAAACGAATAGTTTTTTTGATGATGAAACAAAAACAAAGTTTGATAAAAAAAACAGAGTAGCTTATCTATCCAAAATATTAGATTGGTTTTCTGAAGATTTTGGTGAGAATGATAAAGAAATATTACTTTTTACCACTAAATATGTGAATGAAGATTTAGCAAGTGATATTAAAAATAATTTAGAAGATTGGTCAATAGATTATCTTGACTATGATTGGGGATTAAACGATCATAAAAAAAATGAGGATTAAATGGAAACTTATTATGACCCAAAGGATTTAGACAAATTTGCTGATATGTCAGAAGGCTCGCCAAAGTTGTGGGCAAAGTTTAGTCAATGGTATGGAGCAGTATTCGAAGAAGGTGCATTATCACAAAGAGAAAAATCATTAATTGCTTTGGCGGTTTCACACGCTGTGCAGTGCCCGTATTGTATTGATGCCTATACGCAAGATGCTTTAGAAAAAGGTGCCGATCTTGAACAAATGACCGAGGCAGTTCATGTTGCAAGTGCTATTAGAGGAGGTGCTTCTTTGGTGCATGGTGTGCAAATGAAAAATGTAAACGAAAAGTTAACAATGTAAAATAAGGGTATGTATGAGCTTGTGTTCATTAAGTTAACATGCTTATAGGAAAGGAATTAAATGGAAGCAAGACATAAGAGTATGAAAGCCTCAGGCGAGTTATTGGCCAATGCTAATGAACAGCTAAAGGTAATTAACCAGCAAAATGATTTTCCAATGTTCCATGAAAAGTTTGAGGAAACTTTAGGTGGCCCTCTTAAAACAAATAGTATAGAAATTTTCCAAATAAACCTTGGGAAAATGTGCAACATGGTTTGTAAACATTGCCATGTTGATGCTGGTCCGGATAGAACTGAAATTATGACTAAAGAAACCTTGGAATTATGTCTAAAGGCTTTGAAAGATTCAGATATTGAAAAAGTTGATCTTACCGGCGGAGCACCGGAAATGAATCCTCACTTCAAATGGTTTGTTGCGGAAGTAAGAAAACTGGGCAAACATGTAATGGTGAGATCTAATTTAACTATTCTTGTTACTAATAAATTTGATGACTTTGCAAAATTCATGGCTGATAACAAAATTGAGGTTATTTCTTCCCTGCCATATTATAAAGCGAGCTTCACTGATAAACAGAGAGGTGAAGGAACATTTAATAAGTCTATTGAAGCGGTAAAAAAGCTAAATGATTTGGGTTATGGAAAAGAAGGGACTGGATTACTATTAAATTTAGTATATAATCCAATCGGTGCTTTCCTTCCGCCGCCACAGCAGGCTCTGGAAAATGATTATAAGAAAGAATTACTTAATACTCATGGATTAGTATTTAACAATTTATTTACAATTACAAATATGCCGATCAGTAGGTATTTAGATTATCTTATTCAATCAGGAAATTATGATAAATACATGTCCAAATTGGTAAATTCTTATAATCCGATTGCTGCAAATAATGTAATGTGTAAATTTACCTTGAGTGTTAGTTGGGAAGGTTATTTATACGATTGTGATTTTAACCAAATGCTGGAAATGAGAGTTAATCATGGTGCCCCTACCCATATTAAAGATTTTGATTTAACAAGATTGCAAGGCAGAGAAATAATGACCGGACAACATTGTTATGGTTGTACTGCCGGAGCCGGTTCGAGTTGCGGAGGAGAAATAGTCTGATTTCTTTTAATTAGCTAAAATCTTAAATTGGTATTTTAATAATTATCTTAATCTATTTCCGAGGAATTATGAAATACCATCGAATAACATTATTTGTTTTATTTGTTCTGCTTATTTTTGGATGTGCTGCATCCTCTCCATTATTTGAACCTGATCAGGACGAACTTACCGCTGCCTCACCTTCCGAGTTTAACGTTGAAATTAAAACCACGAAAGGTGATATTCTATTAGAAATAAAACGCGAGTATTCTCCTTTGGCTGTTGACAGATTTCACTATTTGGTAAAAAATAACTATTATAACTTTAATCGTTTTTTTAGAGTTCTACCCAATTTTGTTGTGCAATGGGGAATGAGAGGTGTACCGGCCCTTGATGAAATATGGGGAGATAAGGGTATTAAAGATGAACCTGTAAAATTAAGCAATACGAAAGGAGCTATCTCTTTTGCCAGAAGTGGACCCAACACAAGATCCAATCAGTTATTTATTAATCTTGCAGATAATAATAGATTGGACTCTTCAAAATATAATGATGTTAACGGATTTCCTGCATTTGGAAAAGTAATTGAAGGTATGGATGTAGTAGAATCAATAAATTCAGAATATATGCAAGAACCTAATCAAGATTCCATTAGTATTCAAGGAAACAGATATCTTAATAAAAGTTATCCGAATTTAGATTATATTATTTCAACGAAAATAATTTCGAAATAAAAACCTGGAATACTATGTTTTCCATAAAAATAATTATGATTTATTTGTTTGCGCTATTTTCAATTCATTCTTTGGCTGCACAAAATAAAAAAATAATTGTAGGGACAAAAGTAGCAGAACCATTTGTTATTATAAATGAAGCCGGAAAATGGAGTGGAATTTCGTTTGATCTCTGGAATAAAATTTCTGAGGAACTTAATGTTGATTTTGAAATCAAGCAATTTGATCTTGAAGGTTTAACAAATGCTGTTAAAAAAGGGGAAATTGATATTGCCGTATCTCCGCTTACAATAACTTCGGAGAGGGAAAAGGATTTTGATTTTACTCATTCCTACTTTTCCACAGGATTAAGTATTGCAGTTTCCAATGATACTAATAATGATTTTGTCAATTTTGCAAAAAATATATTTTCAATCCAATTTATAAAAGTTATAGCATTTATTTTTCTGGCTTTAGTAGTTGTAAGCCTACTAGTTTGGTTCTTTGAAAAGGAAAAAAATAAATCGGAATTTGGTAGTGAAAAATTTAAAGGACTTGGCTCAAGTTTTTGGTGGGCAGTTGTTACTATGACGACCGTTGGATATGGTGATAAAGCTCCCAGAACAATTGGGGGAAGAACAGTTGCAATAATTTGGATGTTTGCCGGACTGATTATGATATCCGGATTTACCGCAGCAGTAGCTTCGGTATTAACAATAGAGAAGTTAGATGTTGAAATTAATTCCTTAAGTGATTTACACAATTCTAGAGTTGGAACCATTAAAGGTTCATCAAGTGAAGAATTTTTAGTTCAGAATGGAGTTAATTTTATTACAATAAAAAGTATTGATGAATGCATTGAGTTTATAGAGAACAATAAAATTGATGCCTTTATTTATGACGAACCAATTTTAAAATATTTTATCAAATCTCAGAATATTTCAAATAAAATAAATATTCTTCCAATTATTCTTGACCCGATTCATTATGCTTTTGCCTTGCCAACTAATAGCCCTTTAAGAGAAGATATTAATAGAATATTGCTTAGGGAAATTGACGAAGTAAAGTGGAAAGAAACAATCAATTCTTATATAGGTTTTTAAATCAAATATTGATCTTAAATTTTTTTAGCTATCTAAAAAGACATCGCCTCCATTTAATCCAGATTAAAATGACTTTTAATTTATAAATACATTTTATAACTTTTTAAGTATTATAAATATTACGTTGAATTATGTTAAAAAATAATATACCATCCGCCTTTTTTAATAAGAAAAATAATTTTTTAACCCACATAAATTTTAAGTATTTAAGCTTAATAAAAAATAAAAGACTACCTGGATTCCTAAAAAAACGATATTCTCTTATAACAATTTGTTTGATTTCAGTTTTGTTATTATATTTTTTTGCCGCTGGCACATCTGTAAATTCTAATGTACCAATCTATACCATTAATAAGGATGAATTTTTAATATCCATTACAGAAAATGGAGAGATAAAAGCAAAAAATTCCATTTCTATTGCAGCACCTAGAGTTAGAAGTTCTCTTAAAATTGTATTCCTTTCTCCAGAAGGTAGTTATATAAAACCCGGAGAAATTGTTGCGAAATTTGATCCTACCGAAGCTGTTGCTAAACTTAAAGATGCTGAGGCCCAGTTAGAAAGATCTATGTCAAATAAAGATAAGCTAATTGCAAACCATCAATCACAAATGGCCCAAATGGAATCAGATTTTAAGGGTGCCGAATTGAGTTTTGAGCTATCCAAATTAAATATGGAACAAATGAAATTTGAAGCGGAAGCAAAAAGAAGAGAGGCGGAACTGCAACATAAGAAAAACGAGTTGGATTTTCTTAAGACTAAGCAAAATTTCGATTCCAAAAAAATTATTCAGAAATCCGAAATGGAAAATATGGATTTGGAAATACGTCAAAAAGTTAGTGAGCTAGAAAGAGCACAAAGAGATTTGGATGCTTTAACTTTAAAATCATCTGCTGAAGGTTTAGTCGTTTATGGAGTAAATTGGAGTAATCAAGGTCAAAAATTTCAAATTGGAGATCAGCCCTGGCCAGGGCAGGTAATAGTAACATTACCGGATTTATCACAAATGGAAAGTCATACATATGTTAACGAAGTGGACGTTAGTAAAGTAAAAGTTGGCCAAAGTGTAGAGGTTAGGTTAGATGCATTTCAGGATAGTATTTTTAATGGAAAAGTATCAGGTGTTGCCAGACTTGGTAAGAAAAAGGATAATCAATCAACAATAAAAGTGTTTGATGTATTTGTTGAAATAAAGGGAGTATCTGAGATTTTAAAACCTGGAATGACAACCGGCAATAAAATTATTATTGATAATATAAAAGATAAAATATTCATACCGCTCGAATCTTTATTTGAAAAAAATGAAGAATTCGTAGTTTATAAATTGGATGGGTCTAGTTTTGATAAAACAAATGTAACCATAGGCAAAAAAAGTGATGATTTTGTAATTATAGAAACTGGTTTGAAGGATAATGATAAAGTGGCTTTAAGGGATCCGAATAAAGAAATTAAAAACGATATTGAAAGGTCATCCGTACAAATTCCGGAAAATGGTGGATAGTTGAAAAAAATTGATCTGTTCAAACTAGGAATTGAAGAATTAAACTCAAATAAGTTAAGAACATTCTTAACAATGCTAGGGATTATTTTTGGTGTGGCCTCGGTTATCTCAATGCTATCTATTGGTGCTGGTGCAAGAGCTGAAACACTTGAACAAATTGATTTACTTGGATCAAATAACATTATTATTAAAAAAAAAGATGTTGAGCTTAGTGGAAATGAAAAAGCTTCTTTTACGCCGGGATTAACATTGGATGACCTTAATACTATTAAACGAATATGCCCTTTTATTAAATCACTTACTCCTCAAAGAGAAGCATTAGCAAAAATTTTTTATAGATCTCAAATAATTGATGCAAATATAATTGGTACAACCGAAAGTTATCCTGAAACGTTTAATTCAGAAATTAGTTACGGTAAATTTTTTACTAAAACTCATTATAACAATTATTCTAATGTTTGTATTATCGGTTCTGCCATAAAAGAAAAACTATTTAAATATAAGGATACAGTTGGTGAAAAAATCAAAATAGGGGAACTTTGGTTTACAATTATCGGTGAAATTTCATCCAAAAAAAGTATTACTGGAAATGAACAGAATATAAAATTCAGAAATTTTAATGAGGATATTTATATTCCCCTTTCAACTATGTGTTTCAAAATGGATAAATATATTGATCCATCAAAAATAAAAGGATTTAATTGGCGAAATGCTGGAAAAATTGCTAATGTAATTGATAGGAAATCAATTGATCAACTTACGGTAAAGGTAATAAGCGATGATAAAATAATTGAAGTTGGCCAATTAATAAATAGGATTCTTATGCGTAGACATTATAATGTAAAGGATTATAGTGTAATTATTCCCGAACAAATAATGGAACAAAAACAAAAAACCCAAACAATATTTAATATTGTTATGGGTGCAATTGCAGGAATATCATTATTAGTGGGTGGTATAGGAATAATGAATATTATGCTTGCAAATATAATGGAAAGGACAAAGGAAATTGGAATTCGCAGGGCCGTTGGTGCAACGAGTAAAGATGTTTTAAATCAGTTTATATTCGAAGCTCTTGCTATTAGTTTTATCGGTGGCGTTATAGGAATATTTGTCGGATATCTCTTGACTTCCTTAATATCCAACTATGCAGAGTGGCGCACGATAATTACGCCATACTCAATAATTTTAGCTTTTTTTGTATCAGTATTTGTTGGATTGGTTTTTGGAAGTTTTCCGGCAAAAAAGGCTGCTGAAAAAGATCCCATTGAATCATTAAGATATGAATAAAACCATTGTCATATGAAGTATCTATTTATTTTTTTTCTCATACTAAATTTTTCTTCCACAATATTGGCGCAAAAAGCATTAACAATTGATGATGCAATTAAAATAGCCCTAGATAAAAGTTATGGTATAAAAAGCGCGGAATTATCCCGCATAGCTTCTGAAAAAAGTTTGGAAGCATTTAGGGCCAGTTTATATTCTAGGTTAGATCTGGAGTTTGATTTACCAAGTTATTCTAAAAGTTTAACAAGTCAGTTTAATCCCCTAATTGGAAAAGAGGACTTTTACGAGATTGGGAATTCCACATTTGAGGGCAGATTGAGTTTAGCTCAACCATTAATTTTTACCAATGGAAGAATTAACATAGTTGGCAGAATGTTTGGCCGGGAACAGTTTGGAACAAGTATTGCAAAATCGAAAGATTATTTTACTAATATTAGTATTTCAATTAATCAACCTTTATTCAGTTTTAATTCGCAAAAGGCAAATTTAGAAAGAGCTGAATTAAATCTTCAAGGTGCTAAAAGAAATTATCAACATGCAGAACAGAATTTAATTTACGAAGTAAAAGTTGCATTTTATAATCTGTATAAAATTAAAGAGGGAGTAAAAATTAGTGAAGAAAAAGTTAAACAGAATGAAGAATCATATAGAACTGCAAACAATAAATATAAGGCTGGATTAATTGCAGAAGTTGAAGCTCTTCAATTGGAGGTAGATTTAGCGTCTAGTAGAAATGAATTATTATCTCAAAAAAGAAGTTTTAAGGAAGAGTTGAATAATTTTAAAATTTTACTTGGATTAGAAATTGAGGATAAAATAAATATAACTTCAGATTTGGAATATGAACAAATTAATATAGATCAAAATTCTGCAATTAATAGTGCGCTAAATAACAGAGCCGATTTATTAAATCAAATGAATGATATCTATCTCGGAGGACTAAATGTAGAAGAGGTTGATTCTAGAAAACAAATTAAAATTGAACTTAATGCTAGATATGGAATTAGTAAAAATGATGAAGAATTTTCAAGTTTGTTTAATGAATTATTGGATGATGTGAATGTAGCTTTAACAATGTCAATTCCTGTGTGGGATTGGGGGAAAAACTCGAAAGACGTTGACGCTGCTAAAGCAAACTTAATGAATGAAAAATTGGTTTATGAAAAATTGACAAAAACCATTAAAAATGATGTTATTACTACGATAAATAGAATAAATTCAGCAAAAGCCAGAGTTGAAGTTCTTAGTAAATCTGTCGAAATAGCCGAAAAAAGTTATAACATATCTCTTGAAAGATTTAAGTCGGGAACAATTTCAAGTTTTGATTTGGCTCAGATGCAGCTAAGATTAACAGAAGCCAAAAATAATAATATAACCGCACTAATAGATTACAATTTGGCAATTGCCGATCTGGAACGAAAAACATATAAAAAATACTTCTAACCACAATTTAGTGGCCGAAACTTAAATTCATATTATGTTGATGACCAATTAATATTATCTCAATTTCATTTTCTTGATTTAGATTATTACCTTTCAAGATATGAATAATACTGTCTTTCTCCCCGGCTTAAATAAACAAGTTGAGTTTTTACTTAATAGAATTAATCTTTTAAATCTGGACTGCTTAGTTATTGGCTCTAATAGCGAAGAAGTAGCTAAAATAATTCAAACTCAATCTCAAAAAGATGTAGAAATTATAGTTGAAGACTATGATACTTTGATGAATTGTAAACTTTCACTTAAAGCTATTGATTCTGTATCAGTAAAAATGATGGAGTTTGAAGTTACAGACTATCCAAATGGAAAATTCGATTTAGTTTTTGTTCAAGGATCAATTACGAATAAAAAACGGAAAATCATTATAAAAGAAATAAAACGAATTCTTAAACCTAACGGATATTTTTGTGTAGGTGAAATTGTAAAATTAAAAAATACTATTCCAACTTTTGTAGCAGAATTATTCGAACGTGCCAATCTGGAACCGCTTAATAAAGATGAATTTTTTAATTATTACCTGGAAAGAAAATTTGAATTAGTTGATTCTGTTGATTTATCAAACTCTCTTAAAGAGTATTATAATGCCAATATCAAACTGTTGAATGAAAAAGTTAAATCATTAGCATCAAATGAAAAATCATACTATAAAAAAGTTGTAAATCAGATTAAACATGAATCGAATGCTTATCTAAATTTAGGTGCCGATAGATACATGGGGTTCGAGGTAATACTATTAAAGAAAGAATAAGATAATTTGTTTTAAGTGTTGTTTATCATTTAAATTATATAGAATAATATTTTTAATTTTTTTTCCTTATTCTAGTATTAACTATTAGAAACCTCTGAAAAATTAGTTTTAATCACCAATGTCTTTTCGACCGAAGGGAGAAAATTTTGTTTTTCTCTTGTATTAATAGATTACCTTCGGTGAGCTCGCAAGCTCGGTTCTCACGCCTGCCTGCCGGTAGGCAAGTCGCTCCTCTCCTCAGAATGACATACGCTTTTAATTTTTCAGAAGCCTCTATAAGTTATACGAAAACACTAAAATTTCTGATTCTGAAATAATTCAATTATATATCAATAAATCAATACTTCCAACATACACCTTTTCATATTTTTAATATCCTGTTAGTAAATAACCGTATATTTGCAGTCTATCTTTTGTAAAATTCTATAATATTGGTCAATTAAGAGTTATGAAAAAACACGATTTTGTTGAATTAAAAATTGAGAGCTATGCCTTTGAAGGAAAAGGTATAGCAAGAATAAATCAATCTGAACTTAACCACATAAATGATGATAGTGATAGAAAGTATATTATTTTTGTGCATAATTCGTATCCCGGGGATCTTGTAAAAGCAAGAATACAAAAACTTAAAAAATCTTATGGGGAAGCAACTGCTGTTGAGGTATTAAAACCGGCCAAAGAAAGAATTGAGGCCAAATGCAAACACTTTGGATCATGCGGGGGATGTAAACAACAAGATTTAAATTATGAATTCCAATTAAAATATAAGGAAGAACAAGTTAAAGATATTTTTGAGAGACTTGGCGGATTTAAAGATTTTGAATTATTGCCAATTATAAAATCCAATGAAATATATCACTACAGAAATAAGATGGATTTTTCATTTACTCCGCAAAGATGGTTAACTCAAGATGAAATAAATAAAAATGAAGATATTGATAAAGATTTTGGTTTGGGATTCCATGTACCAAAAGTATATAGTAAGGTTATAAATATTGAGGAATGTTATTTACAGACAGATAAGGCTACTGAAATACTAAATTTTACTCGAGATTTTTTCAAATCCAGAAAAACCAGTATTTATTCATCCAAAACTAATGAAGGTTATTTACGCAATTTAGTATTAAGAGAATCTTTTGGTTTTAAGCAGTTTATGGTAAACCTTGTTACTTTTAGCGAGGACCCCGAATTGATGAAACAATATTCGAATGAACTTGTTACCAAATTTTCATTTATAACAACGGTGATAAATAACATAAATGAACGAAAAGCTATGGTTGCATATGGCGATTATGAAAACGTTTTGTACGGAGATGGAATTATTCATGATTTAATTGGAAGATATAAATTTAGAATAAGTGCAAACTCTTTTTTTCAAACAAATACTCTACAGGCTGAAAAGCTTTATAAAACAGCATTGGACTTTGCCGAATTTAATGGTGATGAAATTATTTACGACCTATATTCCGGTGCAGGAACAATCTCAATTTATGTTTCCGATTATGTGAAACAAGTTTACGGATTTGAAAGTGTAAAATCCGCAATTAACGATGCAAGAAGTAACTGTTTGGCAAATGAAATAAAAAATGTAAAACCATATTTGGCTGATCTTAATAAATCTTTTCTTCCAATGCTGAAAGAAAAACACATTCCCAATCCCGATGTAATAATAGCCGATCCGCCAAGAGCCGGGATGAATCCGAAAACTATAAACGACATACTTACTCTTCAACCTGAAAAAATAGTTTATGTTAGCTGCAATCCCTCTACACAAGCAAGGGACATAAAACTTTTGTGTGAAGAAAAATACGAATTAATTAAAATTCAGCCGGTTGATATGTTCCCGCAAACGTATCATATAGAGAATGTTGCCCAATTAAGAAAAAAGTAAAGTAATAGTTACTTTAGAAAGTTAAGTCCAACATGAATTACAATGATATTTATTCGATTACAAAAAATATGTTTGGTAACAATCCTGAAAAACTGCTTTTAGATTACCATCATCTATTGGATAAAAAACACCCGGTTTTAGATATTGGGATTGGGCAAGGAAGAAATTCGTTTTATTTAGCGGAGAACGGTTTTTCGGTAATTGGTATCGATCCGTCTAAAACCGGAATTGAGTTTGTATCGGAAATTGCTAAAAAAAATGAATATCCTATTCTTACAAAAGATTTAAGTTTTGAAGAATATGAAACCGGGAACACAAAATTTTCTGCTATTCTAGTTTTCGGACTAATACAAATATTATCTTGGAAAAAAATTGAATTGTTAATTAAGAAAATTGATAACTGGCTTAAACCTGGCGGATATTTATTTATTACAGGTTTTACAATTCTTGATCTATCTTATGAAAAGTATAAAAATAGTTGGGAGAGAATAGGTAATAATTCCTTCTCGAATGACTTAGGTGAAGTTCGTACATTTTTGGAGCCAGCTCAAATAAAATCATTATTCGGAGAATATAAGACGATTCATCATTGGGAAGGACACGGACCTGAACACAGACATGGTGATGGCCCTTTAGAAAAACATCATATGGTTGAATCTGTACTTACAAAACCTTAGTTAAATCTTTCCTATTACTACAGCTACTTAACCTATTCTTACAAAAATAGAAGACATAACGTCTTAATAAGATTAGAAACAATACTATTGAAGATTAAATAAATATTCTTTAAGTTGGATTTTAATTCGTCAAACAAAGAATAGAATGAATTAAGTAAAAATAATTATGATAAATAAAAGTCATTTTATCCTTTATGTTGAGGATCAATTGAAAAGTTCGGAATTTTATCAAAAGCTTCTTAATCAAGATCCTATTCTCAATGTTCCGGGAATGACGGAATTTAAACTTACGGAATATTCTGTGCTGGGATTAATGCCATCGACCGGTATTAAGAAACTATTAGAAAATAAAATTGATACATCCATTTTATCAGAAGGTGTTGTAAAATCCGAATTATACATTTTAGTCGACTCATTGAAGGAATATATCAAGAGGGCAACTTCATTAAATGTTCCTATATTAAGTTCAGCACAAAATCGAGATTGGGGTCACAAGGTTATCTACTTGCTTGACCCAGATAATTACGTAATAGCATTTGCGGAAATAATTGATAAAACAAAATAAAAAAAGCAGCATAATCAACACACGATTGTTGTTGTCGGTAAGCGGGAGAGATGATCTTACATTATGAAAGTAAATATTAGGTGAAATTATGAAAAATATAAAATTATTTATTGGGGTAATTTTAATTATATCATGCTTTGCGTGTAATGAAAAAAATGAGGTGCCTCTTTCACCTGAAGAGCTTAAAGTACAGTATGATGAATTCAAAAAAGAAATCTTATCAGAGCCAAGTGATGCAAAAATTACTTTAGAGAGGACAGCTTGCTTTGGCACATGTCCAATATATTCTGTTGCTATTTCTATTGATGGCAAAGTAGAATATTTTGGATATAAATTTGTTGAGAAAAGTGGTTTTTATAAATCTGAGATTCCTAGGAATAGCGTGATTGATTTATTAACATATGCAGCCAACAATGGTTACAATAATTTGAATGAAGAATACTACACAAAAATTGATACTACGGATGATGGTGAAATTATTGAAATGTCCGTATCCGATCTTTCATCAAAAATTACAAGTATAGAGATAGAAGGCGAACGAAAAGTTGTAAAAAATTATTTTGCCGGTCCAAATTGGTTATCTGTTTTTGAGGCCAAAATAGATTCTACAATTAGTGTGGCAAAATGGGTGGGCAAATAATATTATTAATAAAAGTGTGAAACTATTTGCTCAACTATGACAAATTCATCGGCCTATGACTGATGCAAGTAAACCCAACTCCTATTGATTTTGAAGATGCTATTCAATATTTCATTGCTGTAAATGATAGTATCAGTCTTTTATTAACCAGAAATAAGGTTGATTATAAGAAAAGTAAAATACCAATAGCATCAGCTGAAGAATTTTTGAAAAGTTTTAAAAACAAATAGTAATATTTGAAAACTTGTTTTATATAAAATAATCGGTTTAGATTTTAGAAGAATATTTTGTTAAGGTAATAATTATGATATATAAATATATCTACTATAAATTTTATTACTGGGCAAAAAAATGGTTTGACCCTTTTGCTCCTCAACTAACGTCAACTTTTTTAATTACTTTATTACCAATATCAAATCTTTACGTCATTTTGTATTTATTAAATTATTTTGGAATGTATCAATTTCAGGGTAGTTATATAAATAGTTCAACAACTGTAATTATTATTACAGTGTTTGTATCTCTATTGGTATTCAACCAACTTTACTTCTTCTGGATAAATAAGTGGAGAGAAATTATAATTCTATTCGAAAATAAAAATGTATCAAACAAAGTTAACTTAATTGTAAATATTTATATCATATTCAGTATTTCAAGTTACATTTTAGTATATCTATTTGATAGTTTGAAAATATAAAATAATAAAAAGTGTATATAACTGGCTGCTCACCATGCCGAAGAGGGAAGTTCCATCAAAAATGGTGGGGAAATTTTGACGTTAGGCAAAATTAGAGGAAACATGAATAATAAATGGGAAATTAGAGAAGCAGTAGTTGAAGATTCAGAGAAACTTAAACGAATAATGGAAAGTGCATACTCGATTTATAAAGAGAGAATGGGACGAAATAAATTACCGCCGCTAGAAGTTGATTACAAAGATGAGATCGAAAATTATCCGGTATGGGTTGTTGAAATGGAAAATGAACTTGTCGGTGGAATTATTTTAATGTATGAAATTGAATACTGCCAAATTGCAAATATTGGTGTGGATGCGAATTTTCAAGGATATGGAATTGGTAGAGTACTTTTAGAATTTGCAGAATCGGTTGCAAAGAAAAAGGGATATTCTATAATAAAATTGGCTACTCATGTTTTATTTACTGAAAATTTATCCTACTACAAAAAATTAGATTGGATAGAATATAATAGAGATGAAACAAGAATATATATGGAGAAATCTTTATAAAAAACGCTCAGCCAATTGCTCAACGATGCAAAAGGGATGTAAGCCGCCTGAATGTCGAATTCAGTTAGCATGCAAATTTGGATATCCGATCAATTAAGTTTCTTAGGTTAGTATGTTGTTGGAAGTTTGAAAAATATTAAAATATCATTGGAATAGTATGGAGATTGAAGTAAACAAAAATTATAATCTCAGTAGATTAAAACAATGGTTGGACTATGAGCTCTCAACATCAACTTTAATACTTTTAAGCTGGTTTTGGAATATTACAATTATTGTGGCTGCAATTACTGCTATTATATTTACTCCTTTTATGTTAAAAATATTGTTTGAAGAAAGAAGATTCGGTTGGATTATTACATTTATCATATTAGTTATTTTACCAACAGGAGGAATATTATTTATCGATAACACTTTGGGTTATCAATATATTTTTGGTGGAGTTATATTGGTATTGTTCTACTTTTATTGCTTTGTATTAAGATTTGTAATAAAAGATTGGATGCAATAAGATTAATTATTTCGTAATCGAACTTTCTAAATATTATAGAGTTAGGAATAAATTGAGAATTAAAATAGTATTCGTCTTTTTAGGATTTATTTTATTGTTAACAGGTTATACAATATACTACCGGAATGAAACTCTAAATCACTTCTTATTAGCTGAAAATCCCACTATTACCGATTACGATGGAAATATTTATAAAACTGTAAAAATTGGTGAGCAGATATGGATGGCTGAAAATTTAAAGGTTACTCATTATCGAAATGGAAAACCTATTCCAAATATTTATGATAATGATAAATGGTCAAATGCATTAACCGGAGCATATTGTTTAGTTGGGAATGATTCCGTTGATTATAAAAAAACATATGGAGTATTGTACAATTTTAATGCAGTAAAAAATGATCAACTTTGTCCCGAGGGCTGGCATGTGCCAACCGAATCGGAATGCATGACATTAATAAATTATTTAGGTGGAAAGGATGTTGCCGGAATTAAGTTAAAGGATAACGATTCGAATTTATGGAGTTCGAATAAATCTTCTGGAACAAATGAAAGTGGTTTTTCAGGACTACCTGCAGGAGGACGCGGCAGATACGGTAGTGCCGGAGAAGTCGGCTATTATGCTACTTGGTGGTCATCAACATCTTATGATTCAATGTATGCCTGGCACTGGGGTTTGTATCCCGAAAAGGACGGAATAAGGTATAATCCGGGACATAAGGCAAGTGGATTTTCCGTGAGACTGATAAAGGACTGAACTCGGACTATTTGATTCGAATAAATAATAAAGTAATATTCATAAATAAAGATACATTGCTGGTCGTTTAATCATGCAAACCCGATCACTCATACAGGACGGTAAATGGATAAACGTTAAATGCAAATGAATAATAGGAAATTAAGATTTGATGAAAATATATACTTCGTTAATAATTGTTTTATTCTCTTTTGTGATAATGTCTTGTATGGAAAAGAAAACAATTGGTCCAGCTTATAATGAAGACAAATATACTGATCAAATAATTATCACAAATGTATCAGATACTACACATATTATGATAGAATATCTTCAATATTTCCTTAATCAAAATGATACGATTCCATATTTTTTTTCTTTTAGTCTTTCTGATACAGATTTAATTCAACTAACATTTTATATATCATACGGAAGTTATGGGAGTCACCCCAAAATAAATAAAGAAATATCAAATTCACATGATACGGTATATATATGGTATTCTACAATTGATCAACCCAGCGAATCTTTGACAAAAAGTAATTCAATTGTTGAAGTTGTTTCCGAACCCCAAATAGAATATATAGTAATGGATAGTATTTCCATTATGAAAAATGACATAAAAACTATTAATCTGACTTCAAAGATGAGATCTTATTTCTAAAACTGTCTAACCCACCCTTCAAGTTAATTGTATTTTTTTTGGTGAGCATATCGTTGGAAGTCGGAAAAATATTAAAACAACATTTGGAATAGCTTGGAAATTGAAGTAGACAAAAATTACAAACCTCTAATTTAAATAGAGGTTCGCAATTAAATGTTATGTTGGTTGGAATTAAATAGAGACTCGGTTTTATCTTTATTCTTCAAAATTATCAAAATAAGAAAAGTCCTTCGTAATTAATCCATCTTTAAAAGCAAAGATTGTACAAATTGGTAATTCGAATTTACTATCATCCATTGCCGATCCACTTGATATAAATTCAACAATTACAAATTCATCCCCTGATGGATAAATATTAATAATTTCATCGTGAATATCCGGGAATATTGTATTTAGTTCATTGTATTTGTTAATAATTTCTTCTCTCGTTTGAGTTACAACAGTTTTACCTAATGTAGGATCCTTAAATTGTGCCTTATCAATATACATATCGGCCATTTTACTCCAATCATGATTATTGAAGTGCTCAAAGTATTGATGCACTAATTGAATATTTTTATTTTTCATTATTTCCTTTTCCTCTATTTCGCTTTCTATTGTTTTTTGATCACAAGCAAAAATACTTGCAAAAAATAAAATTGTTAAAAATGCTGAAGTCATATGAGATTTCCTTTTAATGTTTTCTCTAAAAATATGTAAATCTTAGAATGTTGTATTGTATAAAGCCGACATATTTGGTTGAAATGAAATGGTAAATAATATTTTATGAAGCAGAAATTAGAATTCTTAAATAGTTGGTTAAGGCCTTAAGAATAAATTGGCAGCATTATCATCGGCAAAGCCGTACTTTAAAGGTTCTTCACCTGTAAACTCCTTAAAGTTTTTTATAAAATGTGGTTGGTCATAGAATCCGGCTTGCAGAGCAATTTCAGTCCAATTCTGATCTTCACTAGAAACTAATTTAAATATATGAGAAAACCGTATGACACGACAGTAAAATTTTGGAGATAACCCAATATAGTCTTTAAAATATCTTTGTAAGGTTCTTTCACTTATTTGGATTTTTTCTTTTACTTCATCTAAACTAGGAGCCCCGTTTGTCTCTAATATCATCCTTGCAGCTTGTTCTCCTTTTTTTGCGGTTATATTTTTTGTTTGTAGCAAATGTGTTAACCATTTTTCCGATTCATTTACTTTAGTTTCGAATGATAAATCTTTATCAAGTATTAAATTTAATGGTTTTATTTCTACTAATAATTCTTGTGGTATTAAAGTGTTGTCATCTGTAATTAATTCCATATTAATATTAAATAAAGACTTGAATGCCCATGGCTGAAATTTTATTCCAAACATTCCGGTATAACCGGTATTTTCAAGATAAAAATGATTCCGAATTTGACCTGCTATGATATATTTATCACCTCTATTTCTCCAAGTTCCATTTATGTTTGACTTATAGGGATCTTTATAATGAAAAACCATTTCTATATATCCATCCGGTACAATTTTTTCTTTTTTAATAATTTTATCGTTTTGGCTATCAATCATCCAAAAGCTTTTAACAAAGTTATTAATATGTTCTGATGCAGGAACTTGTTTATATATCATATTATTTAGCTTTTTTAGAATTATTATATATTTAATTTGTAAAAATCATATTATCTTAGATAATTTGGATTAAGTCAAATTTAGAAAATTTATAAACAAACTAAATATAGTTTTAATTTGAGTTGGTAATCAAATTATACCAATATGACACTTTAAATCTATTAAAGGTTGTAAAGTTGATAGGGAACCGATAGGGTTTTGATGATTTGGAAAATGGAATAATAAAATCAGAAAATATTTGTTACCTTTTAAATATGTACTGAGATAAAATTGCAATTCGTAGTTTAATCGGTAAAATGTGATAAGCAAAAAATATGCTGCAAATCAGTAGTTTAAGTCGAAGGCGAGTTTTTGTTTGTAAGCAGTACCTGACCATGATTGGTGTGTTAGGTCATTCGATAAATTAATAATAGGTGCAGGGATGGAGTTTTACAACGATCCTTTAAAAGTTGATGAGTATGAAAAAATGTGTGAGGAATATGATGGGACTGAACTTTATAGAGTTTTAGGTAATCATTTGAAGGAAGATTCAACTTTATTGGAGTTGGGATGCGGTCCCGGTAATGATATTATAAACCTACAAAAAAAGTACAATGTTACCGGGTCAGATTTGTCCGATGAATTTTTGAATAGATGTAAGAAAAGATTCCCTCAATTATCATTTTTAAAATTAGACGCAGTATCCATCAGTACGGAAATACAGTTTGATTGTATTTTTTCAAACAAAGTTTTACATCATTTAACTATGGATAACTTGGAAAAATCACTTGGTCGTCAAACAAGTGTTATTAATTCTGATGGATTATTCGCACATTCATTCTGGCTAGGTGATAAAGAGTTCACAATGGAAGAAATGTTGTTTGTATTTCATAATAGGGACAAGTTAATAGAATTAGTTTCTAAGTATTTTACCGTACTCGAGACTTACGATTACCAAGAGTTTGAAGAAGGTGATTCAATATTTGTGATAGCAAAAAACAACAAATTTGCGTAACGACAGTTTCTTTTGCGGAATGATATTTTTGTAAATTCAATATATAAACAATAGTTCTTACGTCATTATTAATATTTTGTCTAAAAAATTTGGATTCCCGATTTCAAAAAAAAACATTCTTACTAACTAATCTACTACACGTAATCTAAATATTTACCTACAATTATCGTTTATTCACCGATTACTTATTTCAATTAGAACCAGAACAAACTAAGTTAGAGTGCTTAAATTGATTTTTATTTCGTAAGTCAATGGAACCTGTATTAACAATTATAAAATACGATAGAATATTATTGGAGTAAATAAAATGAGTAAGGTAACACTATTTGTATTGGCATTATTGGTGTTAACAATAATCAAATGTGGAAATCAGGATAATTCTTCAAATGAATTATCTGAAACTGTGCCAGCACCCAAAATAGATCTTCATACAGCTGTGTTTTCAAGAGATTTTGAAGCAATAAGAAGACATGTTAAAGCCGGCTCCGATTTAAATATATCCGAACCAAGGCGTAATTCATCACCTTTAATTACTGCTGCAGCTTTTGGTGAATTAGAAGCTTCTAAAATTTTGATTGATGCCGGGGCTAATCTCAATTATAAAAATGATGATGGATCTACAGCACTTCATACTGCTGCTTTTTTTGGTCACCTAAAAATAGTTGAGGAATTATTAAAAAAAGGTACTGATAAAAATTTAAAAAATAATGACGGTAAAACAGCATTGGAAATTGTTAAACCTCCTTTTAAAGAAGTAAAAAGTATTTACGATGCAATAAAATTCGATATGAAAAGAATAGGCATAGAAATGAATTACGATCGTATTAAATCAAATCGTCCCAAAATTGCTGCTCTACTGGAACTATAGTATTCTGAAACTCTAATGTCTTTGAAGTTTCTATTTGAAAAGACTGTTTAATTATGGAAATATGATACCTGCTGAAAGAAGATACGATATTGATTGGTTAAGAGTTATTGCTATTGCAATGCTATTAATCTATCATATTGCAATTATATTTCAACCTTGGGGGTATTATATTGGTTTCATTCAAAGCAGTGAAACCAGTGAGGCAATTTGGATACCGATGGCTCTAATTAATGTTTGGAGAATACCTTTACTGTTTTTCGTCTCCGGTATGGGAGTTTGTTTTGCTCTACGGAGAAGAGATTGGAAACAATTATTAATTGACCGGGCAAAAAGAATTCTACTGCCGTTAGTTTTCGGCAGTTTTTTGGTCGTTCCAATTCATATTTTTCTTTTTCAATATTATTATGAGCAGGAAATAGTATATTCCCCCAATGTTGGACATTTATGGTTTTTAGCAAATATTTGTATTTATTTACTTCAAATAATTGGACTGGCTTTTCTCGATAAAAATTATGATTACAAATTTTTTAATGCTTTACGGAATCTTTTAAAACGACCATATTTTATCTATCTCTTTATTATTCCATTTGTTTTAGAAGCTGTTTTAATTAATCCGGAATATTTTAGTTTATATGTTGGAAGTGGTCATGGTTTCGTTTTGGGTATGCTGGCATTTTTCTTTGGTTTCCTATTTGTTGCAATTGGAAACAATTTTTGGATTGCTGTAGAAAAGATGAAATACATAAGTTTGATTGTTGCTTTCAGTTTATATCTTGTCAGACTATTTGTTTATGAGTTAAATGGTCCAAATTTTTTAACTTCAATTGAATCAATGTGTTGGATATTTACAATTTTTGGATTGGGCTATAAATATCTAAATAAGCCGAGTAAAATATTGAGTTATTTAAGCCAGTCAGTTTATCCTGTTTATATTGTTCACATGATTTTTCTTTTCTGGGCATCGTATTTTATCCTGCCCCTCAACCTATCTTTAGAAGTAAATTTATTTCTTATAATTCTTTTAACGTTCATTGGAAGTTATGGCACCTATGAATTAATAATTAAAAGAATTGGTTTTATAAGACCATTATTCGGACTAAAAGTAAAAACTAATAAGTAATAAATATTACGGCAAAAAAATATGTAATTATAACTTTGAAATTATATTTTAAGTATTAAATTAGTATAGAGTTTTGTTATAGGCTACATACTTATGCTTTAATGAATTTGCAATCATTCTTTAAATATAACTAATTAGGAGAAAATTATTGTCAGAAAAAATTAAAATTTACCAGGTCGACTCTTTCACAAAAGAGAAATTTAAGGGGAATCCTGCAGGTGTTGTTCCAAATGCAGATGGCTTGACTGATGATCAAATGCAAAATATTGCCAGGGAATTAAATAATTCGGAAACTGCATTTATCCTAAAACCTACTGATGAAAATCATAATGTTTGGGTTAGATTTTTTACTCCCCAAATTGAAGTCCCGTCATGCGGTCATGCAACAATAGCAGCACATTATATCCTTGCACTTGAGAATAATTATAATTCACGGAGAATAGTTCAAAAAATAGGCGCAGGTATTTTGCCGGTTGATATTATTAAAGAAAAAAATGATTATAAAATTGAGATGACACAAGGTAAAATAGACTTTGATTCACCTATTGACAAAAAAATAAGATCTGAAATCTGTAATGCACTTCAACTAAATGAGGATGATCTTGATCCAAGATGTCCAATTCAAATAGTATCAACAGGCCATTCAAAAGTATTGATTGGAATAACAAGTCAGGATAAATTGAATAGCTTAGATCCTAAAATGCATTCACTTACTAATATTAGTAATCAGATAAAATGTTTTGGTTATTATGTATTTACATTTGATACAAATGAAGATGATGTTTTAACTGCTGGAAGAATGTTTGCTCCGGCAATTGGAATCAATGAAGACCCGGTTACCGGAAATGCAAATGGTCCTCTTGGAGCATATATAGTAAAGCATAAGTTGATAAGTAATAACGGTAAACTTTTTGCATTTAAAGCCAAACAAGGTGAAGCCATTAATAGAGCCGGTATAGTTGATGTTGAAGTGGAAATTAAAAATGATGTGCCGGTAAGAGTAAAAGTTGGTGGTTATGCAAAAGTTGTTTTCAAAACGGAAATAGTAATTTGAAACGATATCATTAAATTTTGAAAAGGAGTAAAATTATTAAAGAAATATTCAATGGAATAAAAATGAATGTTGTCCAAACAGATCCGAATGGGGTAGTGAATAAAAATACAGTATTTGAATTTGAACAAAGTGGCAGCATGGTTTCTTCAAAATATTCAGGCGGAAGAATTCAGAAAGGGTATCTTATTGGATTAGTAAAAGATGATACTCTTGAGTTTAGATTTACTCAGCTACAAGATGATAATATATTAGATGGCGGTTATTCAAAATGCAAAATAGAAATTCTGAATGATGGTAGAATAAGATTGATCGAAAAATTTGAATGGGAATCCAGAGAAGGGATTGGTGAAAATATCTTTGAAGAAATAAAAACAAAAACCTAGTTTTAAATGTAATTAGAATAAGTCTTTTTTATGAAAATATTATTATTATCTTTTTTTATATCAATCGTTTTCCCCCAAAACAATAAACTGGATTGGACAAAAAGAAAAGATTTATTTGTAACAAAAAAATCGAAACACTTCTTAGTAAATTATTTCGATTCCACTTATGTATCGGAAAATATTAGTAAAATTATTAGTGAGAGGGAAAAAAGCTATAACAAGCTGCAAGATTTTTTTAACTTGCCGGAACAATTGACTGTAAATATTTATTTATTTCCTGATGAACAGATTAAATTTGATATTACCGGGCACAAAGGTTTAGGGTGGGGTTTTGAAAACAACATTATCGAAGTTTATAATGATTCCATTCAATTAAATCCGTACCATGAATTAGCTCATATTTTTATCTATCATTTGGGGAAACCCAGTCCTATGATTGATGAAGGATTAGCGGTATATTTATCGGAGAAGTTAGGGGAGAAATATTTCGCAAAATTAGTAGGTTATCCAAATAAATCACTTTTGGAAATATTTAAAACACTGACGAAAAATTCCGGCCCTATCGATTTTGATCAATTATTTAATTATGAGAAAATTTCCGAATCAGATAATGTTCCTTTAGCATACATACAATCTTCTTTATTTGTTGAATACCTGTTAGAAAACTTTGGAAAAGAAAAATTGCTTGATTATCTAGGGCTATTAAATCATGTCAATAATGATAAATATATAGCGTTTAAGGAAATCTATGGGGCAACTTTTAGAACTATATCAGCGAAATGGTTGGAGTCGTTAACTAAAAAGTAATAAATAGACTTTTAATTATTGAAAGAATATTTTTAAATATACTGAGTTAATATGAAAAATATAGTTTATATAGCAACAAGCTTGGATGGATTTATTGCTAAGGAAAATGGAGATTTAGGCTGGTTAATGGAAGCACCAAATCCGGATAATAGTGATTTCGGATTTAATGATTTTATGGAAAGCATTGACGCCATTGTAATGGGAAAAAATACTTTTGAGATGGTTTCATCATTCGGAGAATGGCCTTATATCAAACCGGTTTTTGTTCTAAGTAACAGTTTAGAAAAAGTACCGGAAAATTTTAAGGAAAAAATGGAAGTAATTAGTGGAGATCCGGAAAGCATAGTTAAGGAATTAAACTCAAGAAAGTTTAATAATCTTTATATTGATGGGGGCATAACAGTACAAAATTTTCTTAAATATGATCTAATTGATGAATTCATTATTACAAGGATACCAATAATATTGGGAAAAGGAATACCGCTATTTGGTGAATTAGAAAAAGAACAAAAGTTTGAACACATTGAAACAGAAATATTTAATAATACACTTGTAAAAAGTAAATATAGAAGAATAGGCAGGCAAGTATAACCATTCAATTTTACCGGTTTTAAATTCAATTGAAATATTTTTAGAGGGACAAAAAATTACATCTTTAGTCCAAAAAAAGCTGTAATATCTTTTTTAATTTTTTTATTAGTTTTCTAATCAATTTTTAAATAGTGAATATAGAGATGGGGCAACAATTTTCAGAATTATCTGAACAACACAAACAATTCATTAAAGAACAAAAAATATTTTTTGTCGGAACGGCTACAACTGATAGTAAAATAAATATTTCACCAAAGGGTATGGATTCCTTACGTGTATTAAGTAATAATAGAGTTATTTGGTTAAACGTTACTGGCAGTGGAAATGAAACGGCTGCTCATATTCAGGAAAATCCAAGAATGACGGTAATGTTTGCTGCATTTGAAGGTAAACCATTAATTCTTCGTTTGTATGGAAATTCTAAAGTTATTCATAAAAATAATTCGGAATGGAAAACTTTAATTCAATTATTAAATCCTCTCCCCGGTGCTCGACAAATATTTGATTTATCTATAGAACTTGTTCAAACTTCTTGCGGTATGGGTGTTCCTTATTATGATTATGTTGATGAACGGAATATGTTAAATAAATGGGCTGAAAAACAGGGCCCGGAAGGAGTTAAAGAATATTGGAGGAAAAAAAACCAAGTAAGTTTGGATGGTAAACCAACAAATATTTTAACAAACAATCAATAATTATTGACCTCATAAATTTGGAAATGCTTTTCATCAATTATTAAATTCGATTAGATTTTAGTCGAATAAAAATATTTACTTGTTAAATTTTCGGTAGCCCAATTGAATTTGTAGTTTTATCTTTAGCCAAGTTTTTGAAGAAATTATGTATTTGAATTAATTTACAGAAAATGGGTATTTCATGAAGATAGAATTAAGTTTTAACGAAAAATATAATGCAATTGGCAGAAAAGAATCGCTATACGAAGGCGTATTTATTACAGCTGTAAAAACAACGGGAATATTTTGCAGACCATCTTGCAGAGCAAAAAAACCGAAAGCGGAAAATGTAATTTTTTATGACTCAACTCAACAAGCAATTCAAAATGGATTTAGACCCTGCAAAATTTGTAAACCAATGGAGCAAGAAGGTAATACTCCCAAATATATTAAATCAATATTGAATGAGCTTTACAGTAACCCTGAATTGAAAATTACTGATTATGATCTTAGGCAAAGAGGTATTGAACCTAGCCAAATTAGACGGTGGTTTAAAAAGATTCATAATATTACATTCCATTCGTATCAAAGGATGATCAGAATAAATAGAGCATATTCGCATATTAAAGGTGGAGATTCCGTTACGGAAACCGCTTTTGAGATTGGATATGAATCATTGAGCGGATTTTCTGAAGGTATTAGGAATATTTTTGGTCAATCTCCAAGCAACATAAAAAATAAGACCGTTATAAACATTGTTCGATTTAGTACGAAACTGGGTCCTATGTTTGCATGTGCTACTGAAAAGGGTTTATGTTTACTTGAGTTTACCGATAGAAAAATGCTTGAAACCGAATTTAAAGATTTATGCAAAAGATTGGATGCCGTAATTCTTCCCGGAAACAATGTTCATCTTGATAAAGTTCAACAACAGATTAAAGAATATATGGATGGAAAAAGAATAAAATTTGAAATACAATTAGACACTCCCGGAACACAATTCCAACAGGATGTTTGGAAAATATTGAGCCAAATACCTTATGGCAAAACATGGTCTTATAAGCAGCAAGCTGAAAAATTAAATAAATTAAAAGCAGTAAGGGCAGTTGCAAATGCAAATGGTCATAACAGAATTGCTATTGTTATTCCATGCCATAGAGTTATTGGAAGCAATGGTAATCTTACCGGTTATGCCGGAGGTTTAGGTAGAAAAAAATGGTTAATTGAACTGGAAAAGCAAAATTCCAAATAAACATCTATAAATAATTTTATCCCACAAAATATTTTGGCATTCGAATTAACACCAAAAATTGAGTACCTTTCATTAGAATTCTTCAATTATTTTATACATTTAGCTATACAATAGTTTTAGTCAATTTGAGAAATGAAAAAATTAACGTCCATACTATGTTTTGTTACAATTTTGTTAGTGTCTTGCAGCACGAACAAAATTACTAAAACAGATGTTATTACGTTGGCTGAAACATCTAAAAGTTGGAATGGTGCACCGCTTCCAAAATATCCGGAAGGCAATCCTAAGGTGACTATTTTAAGAATAATTATTCCTCCAAAAACAAAATTGAAAACACATAAACATCCTGAAATCAATGCCGGCGTTTTATTAAAAGGAGAATTAACGGTAATTAGTGAGAACAATGACACCCTATACCTTAAAGCCGGCGATCCAATTGTAGAACTTGTAAACACCTGGCATTATGGAAAAAATGATGGTAACGAACCTGCTGAAATAATAGTTTTTTATGCAGGAACTGAGGGAACTCCGATTACTATTCTCAAAGAGGATAATTAGTTAATAACAATCGTTTAATTTAAAAAAACCAGCTACAACAAAAATAAAAGCAATTAACACGAGCATTTATTCAAATCGATATACAGCAATAGCTCCAACTTAATTTGAAAGGAAATAATTGTGAACAATAATGATTCTGCACTACATGGGATTTCTCCCTATATTTTTGGAACCACAAAACTTGGTGATGAACATATTCCAAGAGAAGATAGATTAAATATGGCAAAATTTGCTATGGAAAGTGGTGTTTGGTTTCATACGGCAAGAATGTACGGAGATGCACTTGAAGTTTTGGGTGAAGCATTTGCACAGGAACCATCTAAGGTGCCAAAACTTATTATTAAAATTGGCTGGGAAAATATAAATCAGGTAAAGGAAACTATTGAAGAAAATATTAAGCCGCTTGGACTGAGTGGAGTTCAACTTGGGCAACTTTGTTTGAGTGGACAACTTGCAGAAGATTTTGCCAGGGGTGGTGATTGTTTTAGGATTTTTCAGGATATTAAAAATGAAGGATTAGTTAAAGGATTTGTTATCGAAGCATTTCCCTGGACATCCCAACTGCCGCTAGATGCATTAAGACAAGGTTACTCGGAAAATGTTATTGATGGATATATATTTTACCTTAATCCATTACAGCGGTTTGCTTCAAACGAGCTTTGGAAAGAAATTATTGAACAAAATAAATCTATAATTGCAATGCGTACAGTTTCCGGTGGGCCTGTACATAGTTTACGAGATGTGCCCGGGTTCGCATGGAAAGATTATCTACAGAAAAGAGCTGTAGAAATTGCACCAATATTTGAAAAATCTGAAATACCGAGCTGGACAGAGTTTTGTATACGTTTTGCTTTTAGTTTTAACCAAGTAAAAGCAACTATTGGTTCTACTAGTAAAGAGAAGAATTTAAATGATTATTTATCTGCAGTAAAAAATATTAAACCTCTGCCGGAAGAAATTATGAATGAAATTAAAGCTTTGCAATACAAATGGTCTGATGAAGTAGACATGCATGCAGAACAATGGACAATGTAATTTAGAATTTAGATTATTGCTAAAATTTCATTTGACTTAATCATATTTAAAAATCTGGGGTAAGAATGAAAAAAAATGTTGTTTCAATTTGGAATAAAAAACCAATGGATTTTTTAAGAATTATTTTGGGTCTCTTAATGTTAATTCACGGCCTTGCAAGAATTTCATTAGGTATTGTTGATGATTTTGGTTTGTTCTTCGGAAGTATTGGATTACCGTTTGGAATTGTGTTGGCTTGGGTTGTTACCAGTCTGGAATTATTAGGATCGTTTCTGCTCTTTTTTAATTTTCAGGTAAAGTACGTGTCAATTTATTTTATTGTACAATTAATTATGGGAATATTTCTAATTCATTTTAATGAAGGTTGGTTTGTAGTTGGTGCCGGAAGAAATGGTATGGAATATAGTTTCCTCTTAATTTGTTGTTTTATCTTCCTATTATGGAATAATATTCTTGATGAAAATAAATTAGTAGAAGATGAATAAAAAACATTAATATTTTTTGTGAATAAAGAACCGAGTTGGAACAATGGTACAGCAGTTAGATGGGAAATAAATTTTTAATTTGCCCATACATATTTAACACCAGTTTATGGATTATTAAAAAATAAAAATAGAGGGGAAATTTTCAATTGCATCTAAAAGATTGAATTTGTTTATTCAATTTAAGATGAATTATCCGATAAAAATATTATTGTTAATTTCTTTGCTATTATCCCAAAATTGCACCTCTTTTTTGGTCGAAGAAGATGAGAATTTAAAAAATATTGAACACATTTTAGTAGAAAAAATTAATCAGATTAGAATTCAAAATAACTTACGACCACTAAAGGAAAACCAATTACTTATCTATTTAGCCCGCGATCATTGTAAAGAAATGATAAAAAGTGAAAAAATTTCACATAAGAGCTATAAGATTAGAAGTCAAGTGATTAGTAATTTAATTTACCAAAACCGTTATGGTGAAAATGTAGCCTATGCGCTGAGTTTGAAATATATGCCAAATAAAGTAATAACATCTTGGTTGAATAGTGAAACGCATGCGGCAAATATTTATGGAGATTTTAACATGACTGGAATTGGTGTGGATATGGATAAAGATGGTGGATATTATATAACACAAATTTTTGCGCATGAATAGGTAAACATTAGAAAAACCGGTGTCAAAATTCTCATTTCTTCCCTTCTTTTTTAACCAAACAATTCTTTTTTAAAGAAAGAGTATATAATAGATTGATTTATAGATTTATTGTACTTTTGAATAAAGAAATATATTCTCTCATCTCCTTTATTGGAAAATCATGACATATAATTTTATAACCAGGATCTTTACTGAATTTACAACTGCAGATTACCTCATAATAATCTTAATACAGCTTTTCCTATTAAGTTTATTTGTCATTATGGTATCATACTTTTGTAAATTGCTCAAAAAAAAATCAGAAGGAAAATCCATAAAGAAAACATGTATTTTAATTTGGGTAATGTCTGGAATAGCATGGTTTATTATTGCTCAAATAGTATGGGTAATAACTTCTTCGCAATATTCAGGAATCTAAATTAGGTAAGTGTTTTTATAATTAGTATTGCCATTTTTCAGTTGCTTTGTTAATAATATTTTTCCAATCTTCCAATGCATTTTCTTTAGTATCCTGGTCTTTAAAAAAATAGATTTTACCTTCAGATAAATGCCATGCTTTGGGATCGGAAGAAAAAGTAAACCCTTTACTTATGTAATAGGTGCAGTATCCGCCAAATTGTGGGACATAGCGTTTAGGATTTGCTGTAAAACGTTTTAAGTTTTTTTTGGAAGAAAAATACCAAACAATATCATCGTGTTCATATCTGAAATTAACATTACCTTTTATGTGTGTGCTTTTTATATGATAGTTTACAATATCATAACCATCCATAAAAATTTGAGAAGACGAATAATATTTGGAGTGAAATTTATAACTTACCGGCATTATGCCCATGTAATAAGCATATATTGTTATACCAAAGAGAATAAAAAGACTCGAGTATACTATTTTCTTAATCATTTTCATAGTAGTAACCTCAATTATACTATCGGTATTTGGTAAAATAAATTGATGTTATTTTAAAAGGGAATTGAGTACAACCGAATGATATTAATTGTATGAAAAGTTATACAAGTATGGTGTAATAAGGTAAAGAGTAATTAATTTAAATTTTGATATTGATTTGAATCATATTTGTCATAATCAGAGCTAGAGTCTTCATTGGTGCTGCTGGAATTATTATCAATTTCCCAACCTTTTAACTCAACTAATTCTTTTAACAATTCGTTCTCTCGTTTTATTATGGATTCGTATAGCCCTCGTTCGGTATATGATAACTGTTTTGTAAAATCTGAAAGATTTTTAACCCCTTTTAATAGTTTTTTCTTCTGAGAGAGAATAAGATTCATTTCCCGTAATAGGTTATCAAAGTAAGGAGAGTTTATCAAGCTAAGTTCAAAATTCAAATTTTTCATTATATCTCCTGTTTGGAATATAAGATATGCTATTTAAGCGAAAGATATGTTAAATCTATGTTAAATAAATATTAAATGAAAGGCGTAATTTTATGCATAATAAGTAAGAGAGCTGTCATCTGCATCAAATAATCTCTTATAAGTCCTCATTGCAAATGAATCGGTCATCCCTGCCAAATAATCGCAAACAAGTCTAGCTCTGGATATCGGGTCTTCTTCTTTCCTTATTATTCTATCGGTAAAATCGGGAAGCAGTTTTATTGGATTTAGATTTTTTATATAATTTTCTTCCAACACGTTAAAAATATTCGATAACATCTTGTTACCTTTAAACTCAATTTGATGCAGTTGTGAAGATCTAAATACAATATCGGCCGAAATTTTCTTGTATAGTTTAACTTTTTGGACGAAATTCTGATCTAATGATAAATTAAAAGAGTATCTACTTGTATTATCACTAAAATTTGATTCTACTTCTACAATCCCGCAGGAGTTAATAAAATTACCTATTTGGGATCCGAATTTAGCTTTAAAATTTCCTTTTTTCATCCACTCTAATATTTCATCCAAATAAATTAATTGAAGATCTGAAATCTTATTAAAATTTTCTTCTTTCCATTTTAATAATTTATAAATTGTAATAAATCCGCCGGAAATACTATCCACTAAATCATTAATTGCATATGCCGTATCATCTGCCCAATCCATTATTTGGCATTCTATACTTCTGTATGAATTTAGTTCATCACCACAATTCAAATTAATTTTTGAAAATTGGTCACCAAAAGTAAAATCAAGAAATTTTTTCTGGTAATCGTAAATGAAATGATTTTCCGGATTGTCGAGTTCAGTATATAAGCTTTTATATTTGAGAATACTATCAATGAATGCGCGGGTAGGATTCATGCCCCTTCTTGTGTTTTCGCTCCTGTAGAAAACTTCAGTTATTAATCTCAAAGTTTGAGCGTTACCCTCAAATCCGCCATAGGGTCGCATTAGTTTATGTAGTGTTCTTTCTCCAGCGTGACCAAATGGGGGGTGGCCTAAATCATGAGTGAGACAAGATGATTCCACCAAATCTGAATCAATATAGAAATTATTGTTAAAGATTTTTTTGTTAGTAACTAAAATATAACTGCAGATTGATCGTCCGATTTGAGCAACTTCAATAGAATGTGTTAGTCTTGTTCTGTAATAATCATATTCACCGGGCAAGAATACCTGAGTCTTACCTTGTAATCTTCTAAATTCCGATGAGTGTATAATTCTATCTCGATCAATTTGAAAAGGTGTACGGTAATCCTGTCTATCACTCGCTCTCAATCTTTCAAGATCATAATCAGTATAAAACTTATTTATCATAGTTTACTCTAAAAATTGATTTTATTTACTAAATCTAAGCAATATTGTTATTGAATAAAACTTAAGCAAAACTTATCTTGTTTTTCGCTCTACGGAAGTAATATTTAGTCTGATTAGTGACAATTATTTCTAGAAATAAAAGATAATTTTAAAATAGTACTATAAATTTTGGAACCTATATGGATACATATTTAGAAACAACAAAAAATGTATATAAAGAAGCCGCATTAAAACCGGATATTGGACTTTGTTGTACAACAACGCCAATTTGGCAATTTCCTGAGCTCACAATTCCTCAAAAAATGTTGGATATGAATTACGGTTGCGGAAGTACTGTAAATCCAAGGGATTTAGTTAATAACCCAAATATTTTATATGTGGGCGTTGGTGGAGGAATGGAATTATTACAATTTTCATATTTTAGTAGAAAATCCGGGACAGTTATAGGTGTTGATCCGGTAACGGAAATGTTAGATGCATGCGCAACTAATTTAAGGAAAGCCGAAAAAGATAATTACTGGTTTAGTAAAGATTTTATAGATTTAAAAATTGGTGATGCATTAGAATTACCGGTAGAAAATGAAACTATTGATATAGCTGCACAAAATTGCTTATTCAATATCTTTGAAAAAGATGATTTGAAAAAAGCATTAGAGGAAATGTATAGAGTACTTAAAATAAATGGAAAATTAGTTTTATCAGATCCAATTTGTGAGCAAACTATTCCGGAAAACCTTAAAAATGATGAAAAACTTAGGGCTTTATGTTTAAGTGGTGCACTTCAATTAAAAGAATATATCAACTTAATTACTTCGGTCGGATTTGGTACAATAGAAATTAGAGCAAGAAGACCGTACAGAATTCTTGATCCTAAAAATTATGATACGGAAGAATTATTATTTATAGAAAGCGTTGAAGTTTGTGCAATAAAAGATCCAATACCTGACGATGGCCCATGTGTTTTTACAGGAAAATCAGCAATTTATTTTGGAGAAAAGGATTATTTTGATGATAACTCAGGCCATATTATGGTAAAAAATCAACCATTGGCAATTTGTGATAAAACGGCCGCTGACATTAAAAGTTTGGGCAGGAATGATATCTTTGTAACAGACTCTACATATTTTTATGATGGTGGTGGATGTTGTTAAAATCTATAATTGAAGCTAGATAGTATCAAATAGTAATTTATCGAAAATCCCATCTAGATTTAGAGGGATTTTCTAATATTTTATTAGCGGTTCTCAGTTTGCTTCTATTAAATAACTTTGAATTGAATCTTCAAGGTTATCAAATAATTTAAATACTTTATCCATTCTAGTTATGTAGAACATTGATGATTGAGTATTATCGCCCCAAACAATTCTTACATCACCATCGGAATTCATTGCTTTTTTAAGAGAACTAACTAAAACTCCAAGTACGGTTGAGTCAACAAATTCGCACTCTGTTAGGTCAACAATGAGTTTTACTGTTTGGTTGTCTATCAAATCGAAAAGAAACTTCTTGAATTTGGACGCAATGTCTTTTGTGGCTCTTGGTATAATAACACTAACAACACTAATTTCACCATACAACAAATGAGTAAACTCGGTATCTTGCTGTTCTGCGGTATTATCTGTTAAGTGATCTGGATTGTCGATAAAATTAGTTTCAGTATTATTTGATCGGGTATTCTGTTCAACTATTTCCTTTTGTGAAATTTTATCTTGTAATTGATCTGTAATTATATCTTTATCATTTGTCTCCGGGTCAAGTGACTCAAAATATAAATCTAAATTATTGCCTGAAATATTATTGGAGTTTCCATTTTTAGCATTTGGGACTGAATGAAAATCAGGTTTCAATTCCTCATTTTTGCCGGCAATAGTATCAAACCCTTCTGAAGACCTTTGGCTGTCGTTAATCTGATCAATAGATGTTTGCAGTTTGCTTATGGTTTCATTCTGAGATTGAATAGTTTTATTCAGCTCTTTTTCAAGGGATGATTTTTCAATTAGTTCTTCGCGTAATAATTTAATTTGATTGTTTAAATCTTCCATTTGCTCAAGAGTGCTGTTGGTTTCATGCATATACTTGGTTTTTACATTATTCATCCTGTCAATTTCATATTTAGATTTATCGATTTGTTCGTTAAGTTTTTTAAACTCAATTTCTCTTTCCATTTTATCCAATTTTACTTTAGCCAAACGGCCACCTTGTTCTTTTATTATTTGATCTTTTTCTGCAACCATTAATTTGTAGTTATTGCTTGATTCGTTAAGTTTTTCCATTTTATCTTCAAGAGATTTGACTTTATTTTTATAATCCCAAATTACATCAGCTTCTTCTTCAGGAGATTCATAATTTTTTACTATGTCATTTCTTGATAGTTCTTTTTCATTATCAAGCCTTTCTTCTTTCAGTTGTTTTAGCTCAGTCTCAACTGCTTCAAATTTTTCTGTAAGAATACTTAATTTTTGCTGAGCTTCGTCTCTTTCTTTAATTGCAATTTCTATCTCATTTTTAATATCCTCAATTTCTAATTCTCGTTCTTCATTTGATTTATTTCCGTTTTCAATCTGGCTCTTTATTGATTCTAATTCAGCATTAAGAGTCTCAATTGTTGTGTTTAGTTCATTGATACTTTTTTCTTTGTTGGAAATTGAATTTTTTAATTCTTCAATAGTATTTTCATCTCTGTTAGTTTTTTCTGTTAAATCATTTATTTTATCGACGCCGTTATTATCAATAAAACCATTAAGTCTTTCTTTTTCAGAATTAACCTCTTCGATTTGTTCATTAAGAGTCTTTATGGTTTTATTCAATTCGCTCACTTCATTTTCATAACTCATTACTTTTTCTTGTAATTCAGAAATAGTGCTATTTACATCTTTAGAAGAAGTTTCTTTTTGAGTTAACTGACCTTCTAATGATTTAACAGAATTTGAGAGCTTATCAATAGTATTGTTTAGATTATCAATGTTTTTATTTTTGTTAATTAGTATTTCACTTAATTCTTCGATTTTATTTTCATATTTATTGATTTTAGAATTTAGCTTGGTTAGTTCTTTTTCTCTACCTTTAACTTCTGTATTTAGTTGATCATGAGATGAAATTTCATCTTTCAATGATGCAACTGTTGAATTAACCTCTGTTAAAGACAAATCTTTTTGTGATAACTCCTCATCAAGATATTTTAAGGAATCTTTAAGCTCACTTATTGCTGAATTTAATTCTTCGATTTGATCGTTCTTATTTTCTACAACTGAATTTAATCGTTCAACTTCACTATTAACTTTTTCTAAACTTTCTTTCTCATTTGTTATTTTTTCAAGCTTATTATTTAACGCATTTATATCAGAATTTAGATTTCCGATACTCTCTTCCTTATCGAGTAATGTCCGGTTAAGGTTTTCTATTACTTCTTTGTTATTTGTTATACTTGAATTCAGATTGTCAATATGACTTTCTTTTGCTTCAACAATACCATTAAGCTCATTTACACTGCTGTTTATTAATTCTAAACTGTTTTGAAGTTCACCAGTGTTGGAATTTAGCTCACTAATATTTTCTTCTTTATTAGAAACTGATTGATTTAACTGTTCAATAACATTTTTGTTATCTTGTATCTTATCATTAAGTTCAGATATATATTTGTCTTTGGTATCAATAACTTCATTTAACGCTTCAACTTGTTTATTAACTTGTTCAAGTTTATTGTTTAGATTATTGATGTTTAAATTTAGTTTTTCGATATTTCCATTTTTATTTGTATGCGAACTATTTAATTCGTTTATTACTTCATCTTTATTTGACAAGTTTTCGTTTAAGTTGCTAATTTCTTCGCTGGTTTGAGTTATTTTATTATTAAGTTCATTAATGCTGGCATCTTTACTTTCTACGGTATCTTTAAATTTTGCAACTTCATTGTTTAGATCATCAATATTAGAATTAAGATCAATAATGTTTTTGTCTCTGCTATTTAATGTCTTGTTAAGATTTTCAATTTCATTGTTGTTATTATTTATAGTAGCATTTAGTTCATTTATGCTCGCTTCTTTTATTTTTACAGCATCACTTAACTCATTAATTTCGCGATCAGTTTTTGTTTGGTTGTCATTCAACTTATCAACATCTGATATTAATTCTTCAATCTTTTGATTACGTGAAGATATCTTGTTGTCTAGTTTTTCAACAAGTTCATCTCTAACTTCTACTAGTTTATTTAATTCCGTTAATTCCGTATTTGTAACAGTTAAATTACTTTTCAAATTATTTACATGGCCATTCAATTCTTCAATTATTTGTTCATTGTTTGCTAATTTTTCACTTAATTCATTAACATAATTTTCTTTTGCTTCAACAATACCGTTTAGTTTGCTTACTTCACTGTTTGAATCATCAATTGAATTTTTAAGAGAACTTACTTTTTCACTTAATTGATTTTTTTCTGCATTAATATTATCTAATTGAGATGTTAGAGAATCGATTGTTTCATTTAATGTTTCTTCTTCTTTTTCATGTTTGTTTATAGTTTGTTTAAATGAGGCTGCTGTATTATTAATTGTAAACAGCGATGCATTTAGCTCTTCAATTTTGCCGTTTAGTTTTCCGATTAGCTCTTCTTTGTTACTTACTTCTACATGTAGTTCTTCAAGTTCTTCTTTTACTTTGTCAAAATTACTGTTTGCAATAATATCGGTAAGTTCATTTTTCTCATTTGTGATCTTATTAATCTGAGTTTTTAAACCTGTTATTACTTCTGCAAAGTTTTCTTCTTTGGCCTCATACTCTTCTAAAGTTGTTTTAAAATTTGCAAGTTGGGTATTAGATTCGACTAACGCTTCTTCTTTTTGGTTTAATTGAGCTTCTAAAATTTCTGAAGAAGAAGTGAATTGCTTAATTTTGTTAGTTAATTCATTTATTGATTTATCTCTTTCTGCAACAAAGTTTCCTAATCCGGAAATTTCTTCTTTCTTCTGTGTAAGATCACTGATTAAGCTTTCAATTTTTCTTTTTAATGAACCGACTTCATTTGTTTTATTTGAAATACTTCCATTTAGTTCTGTAATATGACTATCTTTATCAGCAATTGTTGTGCTTAATGTTTCAATTGTGTTTGTTTTTAATTCAAGTTCATTGGTTAATTTATTTACTGAACCACTTAGTGTATTTATTTCTCTGTTTTTATTGGATACTTTATCATTTAGATCATCAATATGAGTATCTTTTGCTTTAGCAACTCCTTTGAGTTCTTGAATTTCATTGCCATTTTCTTCAAGTTTTCCATTAAGTCCATTTATGTCATTACTTAAGGAATCGATACTGATATTATTTTGAGAAATTGTTTCATTTAATTCATCAATAGAAAGCTTGTGACTGCTTAGTTCGCCATTTAAATCATAAATATTTGCACTCTTTTCGGCTATTGAAGTATTTAATCCTTCGATTTCAGAATCTTTGATAACTATGTTTTTATCTAATTTGTCTATTTTATTTGTTAATTCGTTTATTTCGGTATTCTTATCAGATACCTTATTGTTTAATCCGTCAATATGATTGTCTTTAGCCTCTATAACACTATTTAATTCCCCAATTTCATTATTTGCTTTATCAAAATTGTTTTCTAGATTGTTAATGTTTGAATGAAGCTGAGTAATCTTGTAATCTTTGTTAGTGATTGTTTGATCTAATGTATCAATTACATTTTGTTTGTCGGTAATCTGGACATTTAACTCTTCAATGTGGCCGTCTTTATCTTTAATATTATTCTTAAATGTTCTTAGTTCATCATTTCTAAGCGAAATATCATTATTTAATTTATTGATTGAAGTATTTAATGCGTTTATTTTAGAAGTTTTTTCAGAGACTTTGCCGGTAAGATCATTAATATGTTGTTCTTTGGCCTCAACAACCCCGTTTAAATCTTTAACTTCGTTATTAACTTGTTCAATGTTGTTTTTAAGTTTATTATTCTCAGTATTTAATTGGCTAATGTTTTGATCTTTCTGAACCAAGGTTTCACTAAGGCCTTCAATGGCATTTTCTTTCTCATTAACAGTATCTTTTAAGACAACAATTGCACTATCTTTGTCACTTACCACACTATTAAGACCTTGTATCTCAATATCCCTAGTGTTTAGATCATCATTTAGTTTACCAATTGAATTGTTTAGTGAGCTGATTTCTTTGTTGTTATTGGAAACTTTTGTACTTAGCTCTTCAATGTGGCTTTCTTTGGCATCAATAATTTTGCTTTGGGCTTTAACTTCATTGTTAACATTTTCCAAATCACTGTTTATGCTATTGATATTTGCATTTAGATCGTTGATATTTTGATCTTTTGAAGAAACAGTTTCATTAAGTGTATCTATTATTTCTTGTTTTCCGTTAATCTTGGTATTTAATTCGCCAATGTAAATATCTTTATCAGTAATTGTTGAATTCAAGCCTTTAATATCAACATCTTTAAAGTTGATATCGTTATTTAATTTATCAATAGAAATATTGAGTAAATTTATTTCTCTAATTTTATTCGAAATATTGCCATTCAATTCATCGATATGACTATCTTTTGCAACAACAACATTATTTAATTCTTCTAGTTCATTATTAAGCTGATCAATATTTCCATTTAAATTGTTAATATTGCTGTAAAGTTCTTTGATATTATTATCTTTATGCGAGATTGTTTCATTTAGAGTGTCAATATTAAATTGTCTGTCTTTTAACTTGCCGGTTAATTCACTTATATGATTATCTTTATCAGAAATTGTTGTATTAAGACCTTTTATCTCAAATGCTTTAAGGTTTAGATCCTCATTTAAACCGTCTAAATTATTATTTAGAGTATTAACCTCACGATTTTTAGACGACAATTTTGCATTAAGTTCATCTATATGATTTTCTTTCGCTTCAACTAAACCGTTAAGTTCCTTAACTTCATTATTTATTTTTTCAATATCGCCATTCAAGTTGTTGATATCTAAATAAAGACCATCAATATTTTTGTCCTTCTGAGATATTGTTTCATTCAGATTTTCAACAGTATTGAGATTCTCATTAATCTGGCTATTCAATTTAGTAATTTGAATACCTTTATCAGAAATTGCAGTGTTTAATCCTTGAATTTCATCATTTTTTATATTGAGATCATTATTTAATTTGCTAATTGAGCTATTCAGAGAGTTTATTTTTATTGTCTTGTTCGATATTTTACTGTTTAGCTCATTTATTTCCCCTTCTTTATTTTCAACAACGTTTTCAAATTCTTTAATTTGGTTATTTAGCTGCTTAGCATCGTAATTAAGTCTTTTAATTCCTGAGTTTAATTCATTTATAGAATTATCTTTTTCAGAAACTTTATTATTCAGTCCATCTATTGCATTCTGGTTTTCTGTAACCTGGCTATTAAGCTCACTAATATGATTATCCTTGGAAGAAATGGTAGAGTTTAGACCCTTAATTTCAACTTTTTTTAATGTAATTTCATTGTTAAGACTTTCTACATTATTATTTAAGGAGTTTAACTCTTTTGATTTGTTTGATATTTTTTCGTTCAGATCATCAATATGCTTGTCTTTTGCAGAAACCACCTCATTTATTTCTTTTATTTCTTCATTTATTTGATCCAAATTGTTATTTAAACTATCAATAGCTTTCTGTTTGCCACCTACCTGGTTTTTCAGATCTTTAATGTTTGTATCTTTTGAATCAAGTTTGTGATTAAGACTTGAAATCTCATCTTTCTTGTTATGTAATTTTTCTTGTAGAATTTTAAGGGCTTCGCTCAAATTTCCCAATTCAGCTTCGCGTTCAGGCGTGGTTTGAAGATTTTCATTTAGTTCTACTATTTGATCATTTAATTGATCAATTGAGTTTTCTGATTTTTCAAGCTTTGCTTTAAGATTTTTTTCTTGATCTGAAATACTATAAAGTTCTGAATTTAATTTCGCTATTTGCGAAAGATAGTCTTGCTCTTTGTCGGTTTTTTTTGCAAGCTCTTCACTTAAATTCTTAACTTCCTTATCATTCTTTTCATGTTTGTTCTCTAATTCGTTAATTTTATTTTCATAATCTTCAACTATATCATGGTTTTTTATAGGGGTTTGAGCTTTTTTTAATAATTTGGATTGATTTTTATTTTCCTTGCGTAGATTGCGTATTTCTTCTTCAAAATTTTCTAATTTTAGTTTTAAATCATTACTATTTGTTTTGGAAGAGTTTGCAGTTTTTTGTAGCTCTTCATAGGATTTTTTTAGCTTATTAATTTCTTCATTTAGCTCAAAAACCTTGCTTTCGGCTTCAACTTTATCCTTTGAGCTTTCTTCCAGCCCTTTATTTTTTGCAGCTAGACTTTTTACATTATCTTTTAGGACTTCAATTTCCTTTTCTGAAGTAGATAATTCCGATTCAATTTTCTTAAAATTATTTAATTGATCAGTAAGTTCGTCATATTTCTTTTTTTGTGAATCTAATTTGTTCTTGTTTTCTTCTTCACTTTTACTCAGTGTACTTTTTAATTCATCAAGTTCGTGTCGGTAATTTTTTATATTTTGTTCATGTTCACTTTTTAGTTTTTCAAAATTATTTTGTTTGTTTTCTTGATCAGCTAGTTGTTTGTTTAACTTATTTAGCTCATTTTTTTGGGTTTTAACTGTTTCAATGAGATTCGGAGATGTAGATTTAGTACTTTTTAGCTGTCCTTCTAATTCAGAAATTGTTGCTGTGGTCTCTTTTAATTGATTTTCGTAGGTTTTTACTTTTTCAATTAATTTGACGGCCTCTTTATCTGATAAAGGAATGCCTTCAGTTTCCTCATCGATATTAAAAATAGAAGCTTTAGATTCATCAAATGAAACGTTATCTCTAGCCTCATCAATCAATTCTATGAAACTATCAACAGCACCGGCATTCTCACTGGGAAGAGCTTCAAGCAAGTTATTTCTAATATTATCGCTGCGTTTTAAGAGGATTTCTAAATTTTTCTTGGATATTTCTGCAAGTTGTGTGTCATTTATTGCAATAGCTGTTGTTTCTCGTTTAGTTTTAGCAAAAACTTCATCATGACCAAAAAATGCATAAGGAACAAATTTTGTTGTTTTTGTTTTGGAAAAATTTCTTCTTCTTAATAAGCTTATCTCTCCCTCTAGCAAGAGAAATATTGAAGAAGCAAGATCTCCATTTTTGAAAAGAATTTGGCCTTCATCCAATGTGACAAGCTTTAAGTCAATGTCATCAAAGGAAATTTTTGTGTCCTTGAATAAATCATTTTTTTCTATTTGTAGGCTGTTTTGATTTAACATTTTTTGTTCCCCTGCTAAAAAATCTTTTAAAGCACTTTATGATGATTTAACTATCGGATTATTCAGCTATTATTTAATACTAACTATCTTTTGAAGCATTTAATGTGCTTTACTATCGAATTATTCAGCTATTATTTAATACTAACTATCTTTTGAAGTATTTAACATATTGAACTATCGAGCTTTTTTATATCTATTCAATGGTTAAAATGATCCTTTTTTAAATTAAAACAATTACCACACTGAATAATGAAAATTAATAGTGATTTTTGCTGTTTAAAATTATTTAAATTTTTTTATCTTTTTTGGGATCAAAATTCAAGTTTTCGGTAAATTCAGGCGGCAGATAGTTGTAGGTGCAATCAAAATTGTTTCATATTTTACATATCAGATTATATCAAAATGATATTTTATGTAATTCGTGTCACAATCTTAAAGGTGATGAATGGACTTTGTAAAATTATTATGAAATATTAACCAAATATAATATTGAAATTTTAAATGAAATAAACTTACCATAGGTTAATAATTACTGAAGTTGTAGGAATAATCGTTTAAAGATCATTGGTGAAAATGGCTACCACTAAATTTAGATATGAGATACAAATTTATTACATTTATATATGTTTTTAACTGGAAAATGGAGTTTTTATGCCTTGGATAAAATTAATAAACGAAGATAATGCCGAAGGAAAATTAAAAGAAGTTTATGATGATCTTGAGAATAGCAGAGGTAAAATATCCAATATTATGAAAATTCATAGTTTAGATCCAAATACTATGAAAAATCATCTTGATATGTATTTATCCATAATGTTTAATAATTCTACTTTAAATAGAGAAGAACGAGAATTAATTGCTGTTGTAGTTTCCTCACTAAACAATTGTTCCTATTGTATTAATCATCATGCAGAAGCCCTAAATGTGTATTGGAAAGATGATGCCAAAATAAATATGCTGATCAGCGACTATAAATCAATAGATTTTCCAATTAGGACATTAGCTATTTTAAATTATGCTGAAAAACTTACAGTTACGCCAGGTTTGGTTAACGAATTTGATGTACAGAATTTAAGAATTCATGATTTAGGGGATGAAGATATTTTGAATATAAATTTAGTAGTAAGTTATTTTAATTTTGCAAATAGAATAGCAAATGGATTAGGGGTAGAATTTTCAGAAGATGAAGTTAAGGGATATAAATACTAAATATCAATCAAGTTCTTATTCTTTATCTTCTAATCCAAGGACTGAAAGCAATCTTTTATGTCCATCATCATCTAATTCAACATTGTATTTTTTGTAGAAAGTAATTGTTGAATCAACAGAATTAAAATAATTCCGACAAGTATTACAGTTTTCTAAATGAGATTTAATATCCTCACATTTAGGAGAATTTAAATCTTCTCCAAGGCTATCACAAATGTGATTCATTACTTCTTTGCAATCAACTTTATTATTTTTCATTTTCCTAATGTATTATTTAGTTCATTTCTTAAAAATGCCCTGGCTCTGTGGAGTCTGGATTTAATTGCCGGAACAGAAAGATTAACTATTTCACTAGTTTCTTTTGTTGATAATCCTTCCACATCCCTTAAAAGGAAAACTATTCTATAATCATGTGGCAATTTTTGAATTGCCTCATCCAATACTAATTTTAGTTCACTATTTTCTGTTAATTTTTCAGGTGAAAAATTCCAATCAACAACATTTCTTTCATCAATTAATCCATCTTCATCTTCAAGGGATGAATAATCATATTTTTTTTGAGCCCTGGCTTGCATTAAGCAATGATTACTTACAATAGTATATAGCCAGGTGGACAGTTTTGATTTACCAGAAAATTGTTTTAGCGATTTAACCATGCTTAAAAACGTTTCTTGCATGGAGTTTTCAGCTCGTTCTTTATCTCTGCAAATCTTAAAAGCAAAATTATAGATAGTTTGCTCATACTTTTTTACAAGTTGAGCTAACGCAATCTTATCGCCGTTTTTAGCATCCTCTATTAATTGCTCTTCTGTAATGTTATTTGATGTGGTAATCATAAAAAAGATTCAATTCTGATCTATTGACCTCCATAAATATAAACTTGCATATGAATTATATGGAGCCCAGTTATTCTTTTGAGAAATTTTTATTACCTCTTCACCAGAAGGTAGATTTTTAAGATTGTAATTTAACTTAATTGCTTTCTTTATTCCAAGATCACCTTCCGGAAGAATGTTTTTTCTTCCTAAAACAAAAATTAAAAACATATGGACAGTCCAAGTTCCAATTCCTTTTACCTTGGTTAGTTCATTCATTACTTCCAAATCTGGTTTATTGCTTATCCCTTTTAAATTTACCTGTTTTGTTAAAAGTTTTTTTGCTAAATCTTTCACATATTTAGATTTTGCGTTGGATAATCCAAGTGACCGTAGTGTTTTAGTCCTTGTCCTACTAATTTTAATTGGCGATAAATCTTTTCCAAAATGTGAGTTAAACTTTTTAACAATTGCTTTTGCCGATGCTACAGACAGTTGCTGACCAATAATTGAAGTAGTGAGCGATTCAAAGTAATTTCTTTTTAATTTTAGCCCAATTGGACTGAATTGAGAAATCAAATTATAGATTAATACATCATTATCTAAAAAGTGCTTGACAACACAATTATATTCATTAATTTTCATGAAAATAAATCACTTAATTTAGGTTATAAATGGATCAGCAATCATTTTTGGCATTAAGAAATAACAATTTACTTAAAAATGCAGATATTAATAAACTTGATATTGGAAGTAAAATTGGGAAATTAAAATCGGTAAACAGTAGTGAGATATTATACAAATCTGGTGATCCATCCAACTCAATTTATTTAGTAATTAATGGCAAAATAAGTCTTATAAAGAAAAATTCCAACGGTGAATCACAATCTGTTGTGTTCTCGGGAAATGATTTTTTTGGTGCAAAAGAATTATTTTCAAATATTGATAGATGTAGTACAACCGTTTCATTAACGGATACATATTTAATGGAGTTATCAAAAGAAGAAGTTGAAAAATTAATAGATGCTGATGATAAAATTTCATTAAACCTTCAAAAAGGAAATACTGATTTTAATTTTGACAAAGGGAATACGAATATAATTGGCAAAGAATATTTTGAAGATATTAATGAAAATGATGAAATAGTTGACAAATTTACATCAAAAAATGACATTAATGAAATAATTAAGTCAATTGAGAAGCAGGAAGAAGAGATATTTAATGCTTTTTCTAATTTTGAAAAGCGGAAAATTAGCTTTGATTATGTAAATTCACAAGAAATGATCGATATTGAGAAAAAAAATAACTATAATTGCATTAGTAATAAGAGATATAAAAACATAGAGAACTCAATGAAAGATGAACCAAAGATTACTGAGTCAAACGATATGAGCACCAAACAATTTAACATGATAGTTAAAGCATTACAACTGGTTAATGCAAACGTAAAGCGAGATGATGTCTTAAATAATATTGTTGATGTTGCGGTTAATTTAACAAATGCCGATAGAGGAACTTTATATTTAGTTGATAAAGGGACCAAAGAAATATGGTCAAAAGTTTTAATTGGTGAAGAAATTGAAGAAATAAGATTAAAAGTTGGGGAAGGAATTGCAGGGTGGGTTGCTGAGAATGGAGAAATTCTTAACATAAGAGATGTTAATGAAGATGAAAGATTTGATAGATCTTTTGATAAAGTTACTGGCTACATTACAAAAAACATGTTAGTGTTCCCCATTAAAGATAAAACCGAGCAAACAGTTGGGGTTTTACAATTGCTCAATAGTTTGAAAGGTGGATTTTCAGAACAGGAAGAAATGTTTCTTGGAGCAATTTCATTAAATATTGCATTAGCTTTGGAAAATGCTTCTCTTGTTGAGCAATTACTTCATTCAGAAAGAAGTGCTTCAATTGGCAAAATGGGTAATTTCTTAACCCATGATATAAAACGTCCTGTTTTAATATGTAAAAGATATGCTGAACATTTGCAAAAGAAGGAATTAAACTTCGATGTAAAGCAAATAGTCAATTTACTTGCAGAGCAACTTGATCAAGTTGCGAGTCAGTTGGAATCAGCTTCAGGATTTACAGAGGGAACAACCTTATTAAGGCGCCAACCAGTAGGTATTAACGATACCCTTCACGAATTTGCAATAAATATACACACCTTGATAAAGAGTAATAATTGTAAAATTGAGCATGAACTTGGTGACGATGTTTTAATTAATGTCGATAAAAAAGAATTCTATCAATGTTATTACAATGTAATTAAAAATGCTTGTGAAGCTTTACAGGATGGGGGTAATGTTTTTATTTCCACCGAAAAAAAAGATGATAATATTGTAGTTAATATTAATGACAAAGGAATTGGTATTAAAAATTCAGATTTAAAATTTATTTTCGATCCTTTATGGACAAAAAATAAAAAGAATAACTCTGGTTTGGGATTATCAATTAGTAAAAAAATTGTAGAAGATCATAATGGTACAATTACTTTAAAATCTGATCCTGAATTAGGAACAACTGTTAGTATTAGTTTACCAATTCACTAAATTGGTATGTGAATTTTTACGATAAAATAGTTACAATCCTTGGACCTACAGCTGTAGGTAAAACCAAATTTGCTTCAAAATTAGCTCATTATTTTAATGGGGAAATTATTTCAGCCGATTCACGTCAAGTTTATTTGGGTATGGATGTAGGTACCGGTAAAGATTATGATGATTATAAAATTGGTGACCGAACTGTTAAAGCTCATCTTATTGATATAATTAATCCTGCTGAAGAATTTAACCTATTTAGTTTCGTCAAACATTTTAAGTCATCTTATCAAGAAATCATAAATAAAAATAAAACTCCATTTTTAGTTGGGGGTACCGGATTATACCTTAGTGCGGTAATACAAAACTATTCCCTTCATTCAGTTGATTTTCATAACGAACGAGCTGAATATCTTAATGAATTAAAAGAGGATAAGTTAAAATCAATTCTACAATCATTAAATCCAAATCTGCATAACACTACAGATCTTATAGATAAGAAAAGGTTAATTAGGGCTATACTAGTTGCTGAAGAAAAGAGCGATGTTTTTGAACAATCTTCTGAATTAAGTCATTTGATAATTGGATTATATGATGAAAGAAAAGAACTAAAGAAAAGAATCCGCCGTAGATTAAAACAGCGATTGGAAACGGGAATGATTCAAGAAGTTGAAAATTTGGTTGATTCAGGAATCACTCATGAAAAATTAAGGTTTTTTGGACTTGAGTATAAATTTTTAAGTATGTATTTAACCGACGAACTGAATTATAACGATATGCACCAAAAATTAGCCAGTTCAATTATAAAGTTTTCAAAAAGACAGATGACTTGGTTCAGAAAAATGGAAAAAGAAGGTATAGAAATTAATTGGCTAAAAAATAATGAACTAGATAGTGCTAAAAAATTAATCCAATCTTTTTTATCATAATATGAACATTCCTAAAACTATTCAAAAATATTTAGCAAGGCAAAATTTAGATAGATGGGAAATAGAAATAAGCAGCAACCGATTTTTTAATAATATTGTTATAGTTCCAGCGCTTGATGAATTTAACAATATTAAAACTCTTATAAAATGTTTTGAACAAAACTCACCAAATTATCTCTCAAATACTCTTATATTATTCGTAATTAATAATATACAATCGGAATGTGAGCGGATAAAAAACGAAAACTTAAACTCACTTTTATATTTGAGGAATTTAATAAAAAATAAAAACCCCGAATTAAATCTGGGAGTTATTGATGCTACTTCTTCTGATAGATCGCTTCCGGATAATTACGGTGGAGTTGGTTTAGCCAGAAAAATAGGGATGGATCTAGCATTAAAATATTTTAATTATAAAAATAATAAAAGAAACATCTTCTTACTGTTAGATGCAGATTGTAATATTTATGAAAATTATTTATCAGCGGTTGTCGATACATTTGGTGATGAAAAAAATAATGCAGCTGTAATTAATTTCAAGCATAATTTACCAGAAAATGAGCAAGAAAAAGCAGCAATAATAAATTATGAAATATTCTTAAGATACTATGTATTAGGATTAAAATATGCAAAATCTCCATTTGCAAATCATTCGGTGGGATCAACAATAGCTTGTTCTGTTGAAAGTTACATTAAAGTTGGAGGGATGAATAAAAGAACAGCAGGTGAGGATTTTTATTTTTTAGAAAAGTTAACCAAAATTTGCAATATTAATTACATAAAAAATACAACTGTTAATGCTTCACCGAGAGTTTCCACAAGGGTCCCATTTGGTACCGGACCAAGAATTAAGAGATTTTTAAATGGAACGAATAATGAATATTTACTGTATGATCCTCGAAGTTTTGAGATATTAAAAGAATGGCTTCAATTATTTTATAATAATGAACATTCCGAAAATGTAAGCATATTAATGCAGAGGGCTAAATCTATCCATATTGAAATATATAATTTTTTAATTGAACAACAATTTGAAAAAAATTGGAAAAATATACTAAGTAACTCTAAATCAAAAACACAAATAAATAAACAAAAGACTATTTGGATGGATGGCTTCAGAACGTTAAAACTAATTCATTATTTAAGAGAAAAAGTTTATTCAAATGTTGATATGTTCTATGCTGTAAATATTCTTTTTGATAAAGTTGGAATCATTAATATTCATCGATCCGAAGAAAAAATTCCTTCCCTTGAAATTCAACAAGAGTATTTAGAGTTATTGAGAAATCACACTTAATTCGGAAATAGTAATTAAGTTCCATCTTTGCTATATTTCGACCTCAATTTTTAAGGTGTTTAATGGATTATTTAGAGAAATTAAAAGAAATAAAAGAAAAATTTGATAGTATTGAGAAACAATTGGTTGATCCCACGGTTACAGCCAAACAAGAAAAGATTATTGAGTTAAGTAAAAAAAGAAGTGAATTAATTGAAATAGTTGATGCTTATAAAAACTACGATAAGTTACTTCAAAATATTGATGGGAATAAAGATATTATTAAAAATTCTGATGAATCGGACTTAGTAGAACTTGCGGAGATGGAACTTGAAGAATTAGAGACGACAAAAACCGAATTAGAAGAAAAGATTAAAATATTACTCATTCCAAGAGACCCAAATGATAATAAAAATGTTATCGTAGAAGTTAGGGCTGGTACCGGCGGGGATGAAGCTGGTATTTTTGCTAATGATTTATTTAGGATGTATGCTAGATTTGCAGAACTAAAGGGCTGGAAAATGGAAGTTATGGATGTTAATGACTCTGGGATGGGTGGAATAAAAGAAGCTGTCTTTAGTCTGGCTGGTACGGATATTTATGGCGATCTTAAATTTGAAAGTGGGGTGCATAGAGTTCAGAGAGTACCGGCAACAGAAGCTAGTGGGCGAGTTCATACCTCAGCTGCATCGGTAGTTGTAATGCCGGAAGCAGAAGATGTTGAAGTTGATCTTGATCCAAGTGATATTAAGGTTGATGTTTACAGAGCTGGTGGTGCCGGAGGACAAAATGTAAATAAAGTAGAAACCGCAATTAGAATGACACATCTCCCATCTGGTATTGTTGTACAGTGTCAAGATGAAAGATCACAACTAAAAAATAGACAGAAAGCGCTAAAAGTATTAAAAACCAGGCTCTATGATTTAAAGTTACAGGAACATAATAGTGAAATTTCTGCACAGCGGAAATCTGTTGTAAAAAGTGGTGATAGAAGTGATAAGATTAGAACATATAATTATCCTCAAAATAGAGTAACTGATCACAGAATTGGTTTAACACTTTATGATCTTTCAAGTATAGTTGAAGGTAATTTACATGAGCTTATTGAAAAAATGAAGATTGCAGATAGAACTGAAAAATTGAAAACCTAATTAATCTTCTTTTCCAAAAAACTCTAAAAATTTAGCTCCTGCTGCAAAAATGAACCCGGTAAATGAATAAATAACATCATTCAATCCTAAGCTAAAATCTTCATTTATTCCAAGAAAATAACTGAATAACTTGGTGAATAGTATTAGGCTAAAAAATGCTGTAAATCCAACTAAACCTGTAGATAGTGGATTTAATAAGTATGTTTTGACATTTTGCATAAATTCTGTGGATTCTGCTGTTATTGTATAAAGCTGAGTAGTTTGATTTTGTGTTGTGCTTTCCATTTTCTCTCCTAAATTCTGATTGTAAATAAGGATAAGCTGAAAATGAATATTGTGATCTGACTCAATAATTATAGCCATTGTACGAAAATAGTATATCATTCTGAGATAAATCACCTAAATGGGTTGTTTAATAAAAATATAATCAGTTAAATTATATCAAAAATTTCAAATTCATTTTATTGGCGGACTTTTGAAAAATTTAGTTTTTATGCTGTTTTTATTAGTTACTCAGATGATCTCAGCTCAGGTCACATTTGATGCAGATTTTGAAAGTGGAAATCTAAAATCTGTGTCTACTACAGATTCTACAACCTTTAATGTTTATACTCATGAAGATATTCAGGGTCGATGGTTCTATTTTAGGATAAGCGGGGTTAAAGATAAATTTATAAAAGTTGTTCTTAAGACTGCTCCTGCCGATTTTACAAAAGCAATGTATTCTTATAATGATAAAGATTATGTACGGTTCGATGAAAGTGAAAGTCCGGATGTCGGAACATTCCAAAAGGAATTTGCTCAAGATACCGTATTTGTGGCTTACTATAGTCCTTATACCTACTCAATGTTACAGAATAAATTAACAGAATGGGGAAATAATTCTTTTGTAAAAATTGATACCTTAGGTTTTACAAAAAATTTATTTCCGATACAAGAATTGACCGTGACTGATCCATCTGTTCCGGAAACAGAGAAATTATCAGTTTGGATTCATGCAAGGACACACCCTGGTGAAACGCCTAGTTCATGGCAGTTTGAAGGAATTGTTAAAGAGCTATTGAGCGGCGATGAAGTTATTAATTATTATTTGAGTAAAATTAAATTTCACCTAATTCCGTTTACAAATCCGGATGGAGTTTATTATGGAAATTCGCGAACGAATGAAGACTTGATTGATATTGAAAGAGACTG
>Ga0209633_10000202_pt1 | contig 73245 bp, 60 predicted proteins | sample Cruoilmetagenom1_FD_187290 | JGI IMG/M metagenome (GOLD analysis project Ga0209633, IMG submission 187290) | Oil polluted marine microbial communities from Coal Oil Point, Santa Barbara, California, USA - Sample 1 (SPAdes) (version 2) | ecosystem: Environmental > Aquatic > Marine > Oil seeps ... | reverse complement strand
CCGCTTTGGGTCAGAAGCAGACCTGAAATTGGCCCGTGTGTCGCGTCCGCTTTACCCCCGAAAGCGGACATCCAGACAGATGTTGCCGATGACGGTTTCAAAGGTAGCCTAGCGACCTGTCCCAATATGTCTGTTTCAAGATTAGGCATCTCGGAATTCCAAATTGCTTTGCCGAACTATGATTAGTTTAAGATCATACACGTCCGTGTGCATCTCCGAGTAATTTTCGCTTCAGGTTATCTATCGATCAACAGCTTCGATATTTCATCCGTCAATTGAATGGGGCAGTGGTGAATCGCGAACAAAAAAAGTACGGATACCGCAACCACTTCGGGACTACTTCGGGACAGCAATTCCCGATTCGGTCGATTTTTCCCGTTTGTTCCGCTTTAGGCGGTTGACCGTGAGCCCCCGCAAGTGCAAGAAACTCAAGGAATCTAGGGATTCGGGGCATGGCGCAGCCTGGTAGCGCACCTGCTTTGGGAGCAGGGGGTCGCAAGTTCGAATCTTGCTGCCCCGACCACTTTTTTTGACGAGGCACGACCGGTGCCGTCTCAATGGGGAAGCTCATGGTTGCACGCATCTACAGACCGGCAAAAACGGCGATGCAATCGGGTAATGCCGCGACGAAGAAATGGGTTCTGGAATTTGCGCCAGAAGCACGCCGCGAGGTCGAACCCCTGATGGGATGGACAAGTTCCCGGGACATGAAATCGCAAATCCGCATAGAGTTTTCGACCAAGGATGAGGCAATCGAATATGCGCGTCGCAACGGGATTGCCTTTGCAGTGCGCGAGCCGAAACCGCGCAAACACCGAGCCAAGTCCTATGCGGACAACTTCAAGTTTGGCCGGATCGGGTCGTGGACCCATTGAGTTTGCCAGACGACGACCGGACCGCTACGGGCGGCCCAGCCGGTCCCGTAGCTCAACTGGATAGAGCGGCGGACTTCTAATCCGCAGGTTGCAGGTTCGAGTCCTGCCGGGATCGCCAATATTTTCAATGAGTTAGGTCGATATCAAAATATTTCATGTTGCGTTTGTGTTGCATATAATTTCATTGAGTTTCAAGGACTTCAAAACAGTGAGATTCGCTCGACGCGACATGACTGCGACATGAAAACGGGTTCGGTTTGCGCGGGAACGTTAGATCGGCCGCTTTCCGATTAACTTCGCTTGTCCTAGTTTCGATCGTCGGCCGGCGTCCGAACTACCAATGCCCGCGGCGAACCCTGCCTCGCGCGGGCCAGGATAAACCCGCCCCTATGCACTTCAGGCATTACCCAAATTCTCTTGGACCCGCAGGTTCCGCATCTCAGGTATTTGACGATATCTGGAAATAGGGTGGCATGAGGAATGCCGGGAGGCATGGCGGTTGCGCATATCTCGAATTCGCGCAGGCACCCCCGGCAATAAATCCAGATCAGATCGCCGGACGAGACACTATCCCCGAATGTCGGATTCTTGGTGATATAGGGCAAGGCACTCTCCTTGCCCCCGCATAAGGACACTTATACGGTCGGCTCTCAAGCCTGCAAATACATAAGGATCACATAAGAAGGCCAGACAGCGGCCCAGACCAACGATTTGCCCAGTACCGCCAAGCATCCCGAAAAGCCTGAGCAGTTACCCCAGTTGAGACCAACATAAACACCAGGTAAGAGCACCGAGCCTATTCCGTAAATCGCAACTATTTGGTTTTCCAGTTTGGCAAAGAAGCCAAAAAATTCCCTAACTGTTGCCGAAAGTCCATGAGTTACAATCCAGTATAAGGGCCACGCAATGGCAGCAAACAAATAAATAGTCCGATGTCTGATTGATTTCTGTCCATGGCGATACAAAAAACCAAACGTAACAACTATGTAGAATATATAGATAGAAACGATTATCGCCGGCCAATAATTCATGGCACAGTCTATATCTGCAAGCTGTACCGGTAAAGTTTAATTCTCTTATGTAATTAGTGTAATTGTTTCAATGCGCACGCCTATATTCCGTCCTCGAACAAATCAATAATTTCGGGATCGTTGTTCCTGGGTGAGTTAACGCGGCGTGAGATCGGCCACATCTTCATCAACTCCGCATCGTCACGACGTGGTTCGTTTTTGGGGGGATGCGCCGAGGCCAAAACCTACATCTTGCTGGCATTAACCATCATCGCGACACAGTGATGTCGGTCAAAGCAGATAAAATTCGTAATCGGATGTAACCTTATACAGCGCCTGCGCATCATACAAATGGGCGCGAATGTTCTCCGGGACGCAATTTTCCCAACAAAGGTGCGATCAGATGACAGCAGGCTTGCTTCTTTCGGCGATGTTCATGCTCGCCTTCACAATGGTTGCCAAACGGCTTTCGTCAACCGTCCTGACGGCGCCTATGGCGTTTCTCGCCTTCGGATACCTGCTGGCGCAAACCAGGCTCGTACCACATGCGGAGATCGAGAAAATCCTGCATGTAACGGCCGAGGTGGCATTGGTTCTGCTGTTGTTTCTCGATGCGGCGAAGATCAATTTTGCTGCATTGCGCCGCCAGCATGTGTGGCCGCAGCGTATGCTGCTGATCGGGCTTCCGCTCGCGATCCTGTTCGGTGCGCTGTCGGCTTGGATGATACTTCCCGGCTGGCCTGTCTTCGCGCTCTTACTCGTTGCCTCCATTCTGGCGCCGACAGACGCCGCCCTTGGTCAGGCGGTAGTGACCAATCCGCTCATTCCCGAACGCCCGCGCCGGGCATTAACGGTGGAAAGCGGGCTGAATGACGGGCTGGCGCTCCCTGCCGTCCTCCTGTTCGCCAGTCTCACCGCGGAAGAGATGAACCAGGAAAACGTGTCGTGGATCCTGTTTGGCGTCAAACAACTGACCCTCGGGCCGCTTGTTGGCGCGGCGTTCGGTTTTGCCGGTGCCTTCATCCTTTTGCGAGCCAAGGCGCTCGACTACACCTCCGATGTCTATGAAGGCGTTGGGGCACTCGCGCTGGCAGGCGCGGCCTTTCTGGCGGCGACGGCCGTCGGCGGGAACGGATTCATCGCTGCCTTCACGGCGGGGTTGTGCTTTGGGAGCCAGGTTCAGGGGCAGTGCAAGTTCATCTATGAGTTCACGGAAAGCGAAGGCCAGCTCATCACGTGGAGCGCGTTCCTGCTGATCGGAGTCGCCCTTGTGCCTGAAGCTCTGCACCACCTCACACCAGCTACACTGGTGCTCATCCTGCTTAGCCTGTTCGTGGTCCGGCCGCTGGCCATCTGGATTTCGCTCATCGGGACGGATGCTGCGCCTGTCACGCGCGGCTTCTTCGGCTGGTTCGGCCCCCGGGGACTCGCAACCGCCCTGTTCGCGCTCCTTGTTGTCGACAAGACGGTGGAAGAACTGGGTAAGCCTATTCTCATGCTGGCAATCAACGCGGTCTGGATCAGCGCCTTGCTGCACGGGCTCAGCGCTGTTCCGGGTGCGCTCTGGTATGCGGCGCGCATCAAGGAAAAGGGCGAATGCCCGGAGAGCGAACCCATCGAACGCACTGCCAAGCCACTCACCACAAGGGCTGACTGATCAAACATTGGAGAAGGAAGATTGTTGTGAAAAAAGTTTCTGTAGCGAAATACGACGACCTCAAGGATAGAAAGCCGGCCTATGGCCTGGTCGGAGAAGTTGATCTTGTCGTCGTGCGATTTGATGACACGGTTTCTGTATTCTACGGGCGGTGTCTTCATCGAGGCGCGCTCATGTCGGACGGGTTCGTCAGTGGCAACAATCTCATTTGTGGCGTTCATCACTGGGATTACCGGCTCGACAGCGGCGTTTCGGAGTACGCCAACAACGAAGTGCTCAGGAAGTTCTCATCCTGGATCGAAGATGGCGATGTTCTGGTTGATGAAGACGAAATCAACCAATGGGCCCTGGAGAATCCCCAGCCTTTCGACCGGGATGCGTATCTTGGCCTTTACGCGGACACCAGCCATGGCACTCCCGAAGAACCCAACAACGCGCTGATACAGCAATATGCCCGCGACGGGCTCTCCAAGACCGGTCATCATGGTGTTTTCGAGGCGATGGGTGTCCCGCGCGACCAGTTGCCGAGCTGGGACGACATCCAGATTCTGACGGCGCAGCTTTTCCGCCCGCCATTGCTCGACGAGGCAGAGGTCGGAACGGATGTGGTTATCGGTCCGAACGCGCAGAAACCCCTCAAGCTTGAAGTTCCTTTGTTTGTCTCGGACATGAGCTTCGGTGCGCTGTCAGCACCGGCGAAAATTGCCCTTGCCCGCGGCGCTGAGCTTGCAGGGACGGGTATCTGTTCGGGGGAGGGCGGAATGCTGCCCGAAGAGCAGGAAGAGAACTCCCGCTATTTCTATGAACTGGCTTCGGCCCGGTTCGGTTTTGGCTGGGACAGGGTCACCAAATGTCAGGCTTTCCATTTCAAGGGTGGCCAGGCGGCCAAGACCGGAACCGGAGGCCATCTGCCGGGTCCCAAGGTCACGGCGAAAATTGCCGAAGTGCGCGGATTGAAGAAGGGCGAAGCTGCCATATCGCCGGCACGTTTTCCCGACTGGACCGAAGTCAGCCAGTTTCGCGATTTTGCCGACGAGGTACGCGACCGGACGGGCGGGATACCTATTGGTTACAAACTCTCCGCACAGCACATCGAAAAGGACATCGACGCAGCCCTCGAAATCGGTGTCGATTACATCATTCTGGATGGCCGGGGAGGCGGCACCGGTGCCGCACCTGTTATCTTCAGGGACAACATCTCCGTCCCGACAATTCCCGCCCTGGCCCGAGCGAGACGCCACCTTGACAGTGCCGATCGCGGCGTGACGCTCGTCATAACCGGTGGCCTGAGAAAACCGGCAGATTTCGTGAAGGCCATGGCTCTTGGTGCCGATGCAATTGCTGTCTCCAACGCGGCAATTCAGGCCGTCGGATGCATTGCCATGAGAGCTTGCCACACCAACAACTGCCCCGTTGGCATCGCCACTCAAAAACCACACCTCATGAACCGGCTCGTCGTCGAAAAATCGGCGCAGCAGCTGAAGAACTTTTTTGAGGCGTCAACGGACCTCATGAAGGTCATGGCGCGTGCCTGCGGTCATGATCATCTCGCAAACTTTTCGCAGACTGACCTGACAACCTGGAAGAAGGACATGGCCGGGTTGTCGGGTGTCGCTTACGGAGGCATTGGCTAGCCATGCAGTCGGTTTGAAACGAACTATATTTGAAGCAGATGGAGCGCGGCGATGAATGAAAAGCAACTGGACTGGGTGAAAGTCGGTCAGGTCGACGATCTGATTGACGGCCGGGTCAAATCCGTAACGGCCCGCAACGTCTCAATTTGTCTTGCGCATTTCGACGGACAGTGGGCGGCGATGGACAATCGATGTCCCCATCAGGGCGGTCCACTTGGTGAAGGTTCCATTGAACACGGCATTGACGGGAAATGCTGGATTCGCTGTCCTTGGCATGGGTGGGACTTTGATCCGCTGACCGGTGCACCTCCCGGAGGGCATGAAGACTCAGGCCAGACCCTGTACCCCGTTGAAATCCGGGATGATGGCATTTTCGTCGGATTGGAACCGGAGCCGGAGCGCGAAAGAACCGTTACCGATGTCATGGCAGAGACCATGGTCAATTGGGGCGTCAAACGCGTCTTCGGCATGGTCGGCCACTCCAATCTCGGACTGGCCGACGCCATCAGGCTACGCGCTGCCGACGGTGAGATCAGTTATATCGGTGTCCGCCACGAGGGTGCTGCCGCCTTTGCTGCGTCCGGTTACGGCAAGCTGACCGGTGTTCCGGCCGCATGTCTTACGATTGCAGGTCCCGGCGCGACCAACCTGATGACAGGCATGTGGGATGCGAAAGTTGACCGCGCGCCCGTTCTTGCACTCACAGGGCAGGTCCAGACGCAGGTTTTCGGTCCCGGCGCCTTTCAGGACATCGACCTCAAATCCGCCTTTGAAGCCGTCGCACGTTTCTCACAACCTGTGCTCCCCACCTCCAATCATGCGGAGTTGATGTCGCTGGCCTGCAAGACAGCCATCGTAGAGCGTGACGTCAGCCACCTTATTTTTCCTGATGATATTCAAACGATCTCAAGCGATGCAAAGCCGGGTGGCCCATCGGGACGTATGGGCGGAGCCGTGATCATTCCATCCGATAATGACATCGGACAGGCGATTGAACTGATCAACAAAGCCAAACGGCCTATTATTGTCATGGGCTATGGCGCCATTCAGGCGCGTGATCAGATTATAGGGCTTGCCGAGACAATCGGTGCGCCCATCATGACCACTTTTAAGGGCAAGGGACTGATAGCCGACAGTCACCCCAATGCCGCCGGTGTTCTGGGTCGTTCCGGAACGCCGATTGCAAGCTGGTTCATGAACGAGGCCGATCTGATCCTTTCGCTTGGTTCATCCTTTGCCAATCATACTGGCATTGAACCGTCCAAGCCGATTATCCAGGTCGATTTTGAGCGGATGCAGCTTGGGAAGTTCCACCCCGTAAAATTACCCGTCTGGGGTGAAATCGGCGCCTTTTGTGAGGCAGTTGCACCTCGGTTGGAACGACCGAAAGGCGCCGCGGACCAGATCGGGGAACTCGTTGAACGCTGGAAAATCTGGCGCGCTGAAAAGACGTCCAGAATGTCGGAAAACCAGGATGGCGGCGTCCATTCCGCCGCAATTTTTGACGTGCTGACAAAGCTCTGCCCGGACGATGCGATCATTGCCGTTGATGTCGGCAACAACACCTACTCCTTTGGCCGCTACTTCGAGACCAAAGGCCAGCGAGTGCTGATGTCCGGTTATCTTGGCTCAATCGGGTTCGGCTTTGCTGCCGCAATGGGTGCCTGGGCGGCCACCCAGGATTTTGAACAGTTTGCCGGACGGAAAGTCATCTCCATTTCCGGCGATGGGGGGTTCGGCCAGTATGCGATGGAGTTCACCACCGCTGTGAAATACGGCATGAACATCACCCACATCCTGCTCAACAACTCCGAGCTTGGAAAGATTTCAAAGGAACAGCGCGCGGGCGAATGGCCCGTCTGGGAAACCGAATTGCACAACCCGTCATTCGCCGCCTTCGCGAAATTGTGTGGCGGTCACGGCAAGAAAGTCACCAAACCGGAAGACCTTGAGGAAGCAATTTCGGTTGCCCTCGCTCATGACGGGCCATCGCTCGTTGAGGTCATTACCGATGCCGAACTGGTTTGAAGTGCCATGGAGCGACAGGAACCAAAGGAGCACCCACCAATGACAGTTGAATATGCGCTTCGCGGCGTTCCGCCGCAATCGCTGGGCCCAGCGCGCGCAATCGCGCACAAGGCGGTTCAGCTCGCGACAATGGCCGCTCGCGCAAACCTTGTGACCGCACCAGATGACAGCCACTCCAATCTGGGCTGGGACAGCAGGGAGCGCCGGTTTCTGTCACAACCCATTACGAACAGCCAGGGGAGCTGGTTTGTTTCGGTGTCTTTAAGCCCGCTATGCGTTGCGCTGGTGCGTGAAGAAGAAACCATCGAATTGAGGACGCTCGACAATATCTCGATGAGAGACGCTGCAGTATGGCTCGATGTTCAACTTGCAAAGGCCGGACTGAAGCCCGCCTCTGGTGTTGAGCTGCCTTATGCGCTTCCCTCTGACGTCGATGCGGTGGACGTATTCGATCAATCGACCGGGAAGGCGGCACTCGCCACATTGTCTTCCTGGTTTGATCTCGCCAACGCCCTGATTAGTGATTTTGCGATTGAACAAGAGGGTCTCAATCCTGGCCCAAGTCCGGTGCGCTGCTGGCCGCATCATTTCGATATAGCGACCTATGTCAGCCTAGAAGCAGGCGACTTCGAAACTGCTCGAGGCATCGGCGTGGGCATGTCGCCTGGCGATGAAAACTATGCCCAGCCCTACTTCTACATCAACCCATGGCCGCATCTGGATGCAAGTGACTTGCCGCCGCTCCCTCCACCTGGACATTGGCATACGCAAGGATTTGTCGGTGCTATCGCCACAGCCGACGACATTCTTGAGTTGGAGGATATTTCGAAAGAACTGCGTAGCCTCGTGGACCAGACGTTCACATACGGACGCAATGAACTTGGAGTGTGACGTTCCGTGGCAGCAGCGCTGACTATTGCCGTTCTTCTTGCCTTGTCGATTTCCATTGTTCGCATCGCCGGAGTTGCAATGCGACTGACGGGTTTGCCGGAAAACATCGCCCGCTTCCAATGCCTTTCCGCACTGACTGGCACTGGGTTTACGACGCATGAATCTGAAATGATCGTGAACTATCCGATACGCCGGAGGGTTCTCGTTGCGCTCATGGTGATTGGAAACCTCGGTCTTGTCTCGGTTGCGGGAACATTCATTGTAGCGCTCGTGGATGCAGGCGAGGGAGGTACGTCGATCCTATGGCAGGTCACTACGGTCCTGGCCGCAATTGGCGTCATTTTCGTCATGACAACATTCAAGCGCCTGGATCGAGTCATGTGCGATTTTGTCGGAGTAATACTGACGAAGATGACCTCGCTCGGAGATCGCCGGTATCAGCGCATCCTGCAGCTCGACGACGGATACAGCATCGCCGAACACACTATTGGCGGCACCCAAGCGGATGGTTCAAAGGTCCTGTCAGCGACAGACAACCCGGTGGAAGTTCTTGCTGTCAGGGACGGAAAGACGCGTGAATTTGGCCAAATGGGCGATGATCAATCCGTGTCTCCAGGTGACGTGTTGATTTGCTTTGGAACCGAAGAGGCACATGATTCATTCGAGGATGAAATCAACAACCCTGGCAGGCCAAACGCCAGTTGCTAATTGATTGCGGTGGGGTCAGTACCTGCAACTATCCCGCGCCGGCCGCAAAGACCTCGTTGCGAAAAATAACCCAGTAATTGTTCAGAGGCCCAGATGTGGCCCTGTTTCGACCAGTGGCCGTCGTGGCGCCAATGCGCCTTGTTCACCGGTTCGCCCAGAGACTTTATATATGCACGCTGCGACAAATAAGGGATCTTCAGGTCCTCAAGCATTGTCTTCAAACGCGCCTCGGGCAAACCGGTCAAGCCATGGGTGCCCAGCACCACGAGTTCCAAGCCATCTTCGATTGAGCGGCGTTTGAACTCTGCAAGACCGAACCGTGTAAAACGCAGGGCCTGCGCGAACGCTAGTGGAAGGGGATCGGTCTCCCTGAACATCTGATCGAGCGAAGGCCCTTTGGGATAGCTCCAGCCACGAAACATGGCGTCATATTCGGGATCGCTGAGTGTGAGATATCGCAGGTTGAAGGCCATTTTGTCTCTGCCATGGATTTCATTCCCCATGCCGCGCGCCAACGCGGGAAATTGCAGCGACAGCTTGGCGAAGAGCCAACGATAAAACCGGCTCGCCTTGTACAGGCGTTTATGTAGCCACCCCTGGTGGTCCTTGGCTTTAGGCAGCCTGTGGGCTTTCCAATCCGCGGCAATTGGCTGGATGGTGATTGCGCCGTGCTTGTCTTCACGGGCGAAAACACGCGGTGTGCGCTTGGGATCCCAGCCAACACGGATTGCCTCCAGCAACGACGAGTTGTTGGCAAAGTCGTTGCCGACGAATACCAGAACGACCACATCGGGCCTGCGTGGTTTGGCGAGGTGATCGTAATAGGGAAGCTGATTGATCTGGCCGGTGCCGGAAAAGCCGAACGCCATTGTTTCAACATTGAGCCCGGGGAACGCGTGCTCGGCCATGGTCTCTAGCACCACCTGCACTTTTTCCTTTATCGGCACCTGCGCCGCTTCAACAAAGGAGTCGCCAATGATTGCTATGCGACAGTGCCCGTCAGCCTTGTCGGTCGGCGGAAGAGGGCGATCAAGAAAGCCGACCTCGTTGCTGGTTTCCGTAACCTCGAAGTCCAGGCCATTGGTCGAATGAACTGTGGCGTTGGATTCAAATCTGGAACCCAACACCGGATCATGGATACTCGGCCATACGACCTTGTCGGAGGGCGGGAAAACGCGTGCCCATACTTCCACTAACAGGAAAACAAGTGCGAGTGTCACCGCTGTCTGGATCAAATACGGCTTGGCCGCGACAAGGGCTCTGCCGAGCGGTCTATCACGCCCGAATAAACTGCCCGCGTGAGCCGCCAGATAGGCGGCAATGAGGGCCAGACCCAGCCATTTCAGAGGGTCCAGCAGCCATGGGCGCAAAACCACATGATAATGGACGAGATATGTCCGGCCATTGCTGCGCGGATCGGAATTGTCTGAGGTTGAGAAATGCAGGGTGTCGTCCCAGTGCGCGTAACGCCCATGCCCAAGCGTTGCGATGGCCGAGGTGGAGGCGTGCCCGGGTTTGAGAGACTTTTCGTCCTCGCTGAGTTTGAGCGTGGAACCATACGGATCATCCCGCGTGTCAGCGGCAACTTGCCAGGGAAACCCGGGCTCCGGGATCTTGACGGTATACCGGAATTCAGCGCCTTGCCGTATGTCCGATGAACCGAACTCCCGCTGGCGTTCGACCGGGAAGGCGGCGCTCAGCAACGCTAATATCAGGAGCGCGAGGCCGCTGAACAGAATCCGCCGTTTCCGGAAAAATTTCCGAATGCGGTCCATCACGCATCCCCAGGGTCAATTTTCCTGGTCGGCAACCGGAATCCAAAAACGCCCAACATCAATCGAGTTCGAACCGATCTTCATAGCGCTGGATGAGCGCCTCATCCTGCGCCTCCTTGCGCATAATGCACCTGCCGACGGCAAGCACGTCCATATCCGTTCCCATGAAGCACCGAAACGCATCTTCCGGGGTACATACTATGGGCTCGCCACGGACATTGAAGGATGTATTGACGAGGACAGAGTATCCGGTCCGCTTTTGAAACGCCTCCAGCAGCCGATGGTAGAGGGGATTGGTTTCCCGGTGCACGGTTTGCACGCGTGCGGAATAGTCCACATGCGTGACGGCCGGTATGTCGGATCGCGGTACGTTGAGCTGGTCGATACCAAACAGCGCCTTGTCCGATTTGCCCATGGCCTTTCGCCGCGATTTCTTCACGTCAGCCACGAGCAGCATATACGGACTTTCCCGGTCCAGTTCGAAATAGTCGGAAACGTTCTCTGCGAGAACGGAGGGTGCGAAAGGCCTGAAGCTCTCGCGAAACTTGATCTTGAGATTCAATGTCTTCTGCATATCGGGTGACCGTGGATCGCCCAGAATGGACCTCCCGCCGAGTGCGCGGGGCCCAAATTCCATGCGCCCCTGAAACCATCCCACGGCCTTGGCTTCCGCAAGTGACCCGGCGACTTCCTCTATCAGTTTCCTGTCGCTCGCAACGTCGAAACGGGCGCCTGCTTGCGAAAGCCGGGTTTCGATATCCTCCTGGCTGAACTCCGGGCCGAGATAGGAGCCCTGCATGTCATCGAGGCCGCTGCGTGGTGCACGCTCACCCGAGGCAAATTCGTAGTAAGCTGCCAATGCTGCGCCAAGTGCGCCACCGGCATCGCCTGCAGCCGGCTGGATCCAGATATTGTCGAATGACCCTTCGCGAAGCAGTTTGCCGTTAGCGACACAGTTCAACGCCACACCACCAGAGATGCAGAGATTTTTCTCGCCCGTACGCTTTGCGATATCGCGGCCAAGCCTGAGCACAACTTCTTCGGTGACGGCCTGAACTGAAGCCGCGAGATCCATTTCACGTTGCGTAATGAGGTCTTCAGGTCGTCGTGGCGGGCCACCGAACAGAGCATCAAAGCGGCGATTGGTCATCGTCAGCCCGGTGCAATAGTCGAAATAGTCCAGGTCAAGACGGAATGAGCCATCATCTTTGACATCAATAAGATTGTCGAGAATGGTTTTGACGAACCTCGGCTCACCGTATGGCGCGAGACCCATCACCTTGTACTCCCCGGAATTGACCCTGAAACCAGTGTAATAGGTGAAGGCGGAATACAGCAGCCCAAGTGAATGGGGAAAGCGGATCTCCTCCTTCAGCGCAAGAGTCGCACCATTGCCGACACCCCATGTGCTGGTCGCCCATTCACCAACCCCGTCCATTGTCATCACCGCCGCCCGCTCGAAGGGGGAGGGGTAGAAGGCGCTCGCCGCGTGACTTTGATGGTGCTCGGCGAAAAGCAGCTTTGGCCGGATATCCTTCATCGGCTGGCCAAAAGCGCTAAGCGATTTCGCAAGAAGGTCTTTCTGAAACAGTTTTTCGCGAATCCAGACCGGTAAGGCGATCGAGAAACTACGGAAACCTCGCGGGAAAAAAGCCAGGTATGTTTCCAGCAACCGCTCAAACTTCAGGAACGGCTTTTCATAGAAGACAACATGGTCGATGCCGGTAAGGTCGCAGCCCGCGGTGTCCAGGCAATACTTGACCGCCTGTTCCGGAAAGCCGGCATCATGTTTCTTGCGCGTAAACCGCTCTTCCTGGGCGGCCGCAATAATCCGGCCGTCCTCGACAAGAGCAGCCGCACTGTCATGATAATATGCGGAAATACCCAGAATACGCATGACACCACTGATCCTGACAATGACCCGGCTCTAAAAGACCGTATAGATGAAGGGAGCCACCGCGGAACCTTGGGCCAGAATAACCAGACCGCCAAAAAGACCGATCACCAGAAGGAGTGGCAGAAGCCAGAACTTCTTCCTGACCTTGAGAAAAGCATAAAACTCCGAGAGAAAACCAATCACGTTAATTACCCAGTTTTGATGATTAGAATTGCCGCTTCAGCGAGTCCGGATGAGGGTCGCTTTCTTCGCGGGAGATCCAGTAACTCTTGGCATTTTTATCGAATGCGAGGTCGAGCGGTTTGATGCCAAACATCCGCATTACCACAGCAGTTGGCATAACACCGGCAACATATATCAGACCCATAATAATCGGGCTCATGAACCGGTGGAGCAGAAGACCGAATGCCGTCCAAGCCTTGTTGAACGGTCTAAGAAGAGCTGGCGCTAGAAATGCAAGCATTGCCGTAATGCCTGAGGCTACAAACAACCAAGGCCACCAGCTCGCCCCTTTGTACAGACCATAGCTGCCAATCAGCGCAAATACGACCGCAAACACGATACCAAAATTGCGCTCGGTCGGCCCCTCCGGGGGTTGCTCGTCCGTGATCCGCTCATGAGTGTTCCAGCCCGAATTTCGCAATTTGGTATTTCCTGTGATTGCAATGCCCGCTTCTTAACCGCTTGCCCCTGGTACAGCAAGGGCCCCCGGTTCTGCACCTCCTTGAATGTCTGCCGCCGACCTCAGCCAAATACCTCAGCAGGACTGGCGAATCGCTCCGTGTAGGTGATGTGTGCAGCACTCACAATACTTGGCCGCACGCGCCGATATGGTACGTTACCGGCCAAGTTCAACCGAGCAATCTGCCCGCGTGGCAGCGCCGACATTAGCTGGATAAAAAGATGAATGCTCGCCTTGGTGCGGTTTTATTGGCCGCCGCGATCGTGTTGGCCGCAGGTCTCTATATTTTCTCATCGTATGTAGACAGGAATGCACAATCTGCACGAACGGGCGGACAAGCACGCTCCGTACTGGTCGAAGTCGATACCGTGAAGATGGGAACGGTGCGTGACCGGGTTGAGGCCGTGGGCACCACGCGCGCCGTCAAATCGGTCAATGTCGTTCCTCTCGTGGCGGGACGGGTCGAAGAGATCAATTTTATTCCTGGAGAGCAAGTTAAGGAAAAACTGGCCCTGGTGCGCTTGAATGACGCGGAAGCGCGCGCGCAGGAGCAGGAAACGCGCGCCGAGCTCAACCGCGCCGAATTCGACAATGAACGTGCACAAACACTGTTGAAGTCAGGAGGATCCGTTTCGAGGGCCACGGCAGAGGAAAAGGAGGCGACCTATCTCATCGCCAAGGCGCGCCATGAAGCCGCCGTCGCCACACTTGATGAGCGAACCGTCCATGCGCCATTTAGCGGGAAGGTCGGGTTCCGCAACGTCGATATTGGCGAATATGTCAGTGTCGGTACGGTGCTGACGACGCTTGACGATCTGAGAACGATCGAAATCGAGTTTTCCGTACCTGAGATTTACTATGGCTCAATCAAGGACGGCATGCCTGTCATTGTGAGAACGCTGGCATTTGGCCGGAAACGTTTCAAGGGAACAGTCTCGCAAATTGATTCCCGCATCGACTCAGTAAGTCGCGCCTTCAGGATCAAGGCGGTAGTGCCAAATGAGACCGAGGAGATCCCGGCGGGTTTGTTCATGAATGTTCGGGTAACTTTGGCCGAAAGGGAGGCCATTAAAATCCCGCAGGAAGCGCTGGTGTTTCAGGGGCAGGAAACACTGGTCTATGTGGATGAAAATAATGTCGCGCTGCAACGCCGCGTTACCCTCGGTTCGCGTCAACGCCAGAGCGTTGAGATTACGGATGGACTCAAGGTCGGCGACCGGATTGTCGTGAAAGGCATCCAGAACCTGAGAGATGGAGCGCGCATCAAAATCGCTACAGACGCCCCTGATGACCAGCTGCCGCCTGCGGCGCAGGGTAAAAAGAGCTGAATGGCCATGTCGCTGCCGGAACTCTGTATCAGGCGCCCTGTCTTCGCCACCGTAATATCAGTGGCAATTGTGGTCGTCGGCCTGTTCGTCGTAAACCGGCTACCCATAAGGGCTTTGCCGGCGGTTGAAGCGACTTCAGTTTCAGTCAGAACACAATACACGGGCGCTTCACCACAGGTCGTCGAGACCGAAATAACCGAAATAGTCGAAAGTGCCGTGTCGGGCGTGTCCGGGGTCGACACAATCGAATCTCAAAGCCTGCGCGGCACATCGAGGACCACAATAGAATTCACCGCACTCACCAATGTCGATGAAGCGGTGAACGATGTCCGCGACGCGGTCAGCGGCGTCGCCAACAGATTGCCCGATGATGCGGACCAACCTGTCATTTCAAAAAACAACAGCGATGCCGATCCGATCATGCGCGTGTCGATTAATTCAGATCGCATGTCGGCGACAGAAATCACCGACTATGTCGAGCGCTTCATCACAGATCGGCTGACCGTCATAGACGGAATTGCCCAGGTTGATCAGTTTGGCGGACGCAGGCGTGCAATCAGGGTGTGGCTTGATCGCTGGGAGATGGCGGCGCGCGGAGTGACGGTGGAGGACATAGAGGTCGCCCTCGCCAAAAACAGTCTGGAATTGCCGGCCGGTGAACTGTCATCGGGCGGCAGGGAGTATTTCGTGCGCGCTGATGCACGCCTCACAACTCCCAAAGAGTTCGCGAGAATCCTCATCAAGCAGTCAGGCAAATTTCCGGTTCGGCTCCGGGATGTGGCAACCGTCGCCTATGGAGAAGAAGAAGACCAGACCGCGGTTCGAACGAACGGCCAGATGTCGGTTGGCCTGAACATCCTGCGGCAATCGCAGGCAAACACGGTCGCCATCTCAAAGCGCGTGCATGAAGTGATTGCCGAGCTGCGGCCAATTCTGCCGGAAGGCATGGAGGTCAGCATCAGGACCGATGATGCCGTATTCATCAATGCGGCAATCCGGGAAGTTGCGACAACATTGCTGATTGCTGTCACCATCGTCATTGCGGTGATCTTCCTCTTTGTCGGCTCTGTGCGGGCAACTGTCGTGCCCGCCATTACAATTCCCGTCACGATCATTGGCACATTTTTCGGCCTCTTCCTGCTGGACTACTCCATTAACATCCTGACACTCCTGGCGCTTGTGTTGGCGATCGGGATCATTGTCGACGACGCCATCGTCATTTTCGAGAATGCCCAAAGACGCTTCCGCAATGGCGAAGACCGAATAACGGCCAGCATACTCGGCTCCAACCAGATGATGTTTGCGGTCATCGCAACATCAGTCACCCTTATCGCGGTTTTTGTCCCGCTGACCCTTATCGAAGGCACGGTCGGGTTGTTGTTTGTCGAGTTCGGCGTGGTCCTTGCGATCGCCGTCGCCGTGTCGACTTTCATCGCGCTGTCACTCTGTCCCATGCTGACATCGCGCGTGCTTGAGGAGCGGAAAGAGAAAACGCGCCTGGCGGCCACCGTCGATCGGGTGTTTGCGGCAACAGAAAAGCAGTATCTCGCGGCGCTCAAGCCAGTCGTCGACAAGCCGCTGATTTCATTGGGGTTGGCTCTCGTCACAGGGGTGGCAGCTGTCGGGTTTTACAATCTGCTCCCGAGCGAACTTACGCCGAGAGAGGACCGCGGTGTGTTTTTCGTCAGTCTGACGGGACCTCAGGGTGCCAACCTTGCCTATACGGATGGGGAAGCCCTGAGCGTGGAAAAGGTTCTCGAACCGCTTTTGGCCGACAAGGAAGCGCAAGCGATCATGTCCATTGTCGGGCGCGGCGGGTCGCCGAGCAGAGCCTTCGTTGTTGTCAATCTGGAAGACTGGGACAAACGCGATCGAACCGCCGCCCAGATCGCGGACTCTCAGGTCAAACCGCTCAGCCAGATCGTCGGTGTTCGGGCCTTTCCAACTATTCCCGCCGGCCTTGGTCTGCGTGGCAGTCGGACGCCGCTACAGATCATTATCAGCGGTTACGAGCATCAGCAGGTGAAAGCATGGACCGACGAACTCATGGTCCGCCTTGAGGAGAACCCGAAGCTTCGCAACATCGAAACGAATTTCGAAGAGAACCAGCCAGAGGTGAATGTTCGTGTGCGCCGGTTACGGGCTGAGGATTTGGGGATCAGCATCGAAACGATCGGGCGCACAATACAGACCATGCTCGCGTCCCGAACTGCAACAACCTATGTCGATCGCGGCCGCGAATATGATGTCATTGTGCAGGCTGCTGAAGAGGACCGCCAATCGGAACGTGATCTCCGAACCATCTATGTGCGCTCGGAGCGAACCGACGAGCTGATTCCTCTCGACGCCGTGGTAGCACTCAACGATCAGGCGGCGGCAGCCAACCTCAGGCGCCACAACAGGCTGCCAAGCATCACCGTCTCGGCTGCGTTGGTGGAGGGATATGAACTCGGCACCGCCATAACGGATGTGCAGGCGTTGGTGACCCAAATCCTTCCCGGCGAAGCCCGACTATCATTTGGCGGCTTGTCCAAGGAATATCTTGAGTCTTCGTCCGGAATCCAACTGTCGCTTCTGCTTGCGATTTCCATCATCTATCTCGTCCTTGCCGCACAATTCGAGAGCTTTCTCCAGCCCTTCGCGATCATGCTGACAGTGCCCCTGGCCACGATCGGGGCCCTGCTAACTCTGTGGATGACCGGGACGACATTGAATATCTACAGCCAGGTTGGTTTGGTCCTGCTGATCGGATTGATGACGAAGAATGGAATCCTGATTGTCGATTTCGCAAATCAGCTATTTGCCGAGGGACAGACCAGAACCGAAGCGGCGCTCAATGCCTCCAGACACCGGTTGCGCCCGATCCTGATGACGCTGCTATCAACCATATTCGGCGCCGTACCGCTGGTGCTTGCCAGCGGCGCCGGTGCTGAGAGCCGCGTCTCCATTGGTCTTGTGATTATCGGCGGCCTCGGACTGTCGGCCGTCTTCACGGTTCTTCTCACCCCTGCCATGTATGTTGTGTTCAGTACACAACCGGAAGCCAAACCCACCAAATCACTGAAGGCAAAGCGCGCCCGATAAGCCACCGGTTGGCGCCGGCCCAATGATGGCGTAGGACGACCCGCTCTCACATCACAGCTTGATAGTGCTCACACGACAATCGCATTGACGTGACGCAGATTGAATTCCCTCAAAGGTCTGCGATGCGCAAGAATGCGAAGTGAGACTCAGGGTCTGCGAGGGGTTGACCTTTAGCGGACGATGACAGGGCTGCGGCCCGGTGACTTTCCTATGACCATACAATCTGCAGAAAGGGCGTTGGCGGTTGCGACGTTGTTTTCCGCCATCACTATTGCGTTTGTGTTCACCTCAATGGCGCAAAGAAACGAGAGCGTTCTGGCGGATCAGGACGATGTCCTCAAGGCTGAACCGATCAAACCTGCCGAAGATCCTCGCAAGCCACGCCGCCATTTCCGTGTTCGCGATCCGGCCAATCTCTCCGATGTTGAGGCTGAGCATCTATATACAAGTCTCAAGGAAGATATGGCCCGGAGGCACAAACTTTCCCGCATCGCACAAATCGCGGATTACCAAAAATGGAAGCGGTTTAATCGCGTGCCCTACCGCAGCAATTCTCACGGTCGCCGGTACATCAATAACTATGCGAACGACATTGCGAGCGACTATGGCCGGTTCGAACTGGCAGGCCGCTTGCCTGTTGGTTCGGTGATTGCAAAGGATAGTTTTTCCGTCAGGCAGAGCGGCGCGGCATCAATTGGTCCGCTTTTTGTTATGGAAAAGATGCCGTCTGGCTTCAACTATGCAAGCGGGAACTGGCGCTACACCATGGTTATGCCGGATGGGAGCATCTTCGGGACCACGCGGGGCGATGGCTCTGAGCGCGTAAGATTCTGCATTTCATGTCATCTGGCTGTTGAGCATCAGGACCATCTGTTTCTGATCCCCAAAGCATACAGGCTCAATTGATCTGCATGCTATTGCGCACTCGGGCGAAGCACTGACTGCACCCCGGACGATAACTTCAACAAAACTCGTCTTGTCAGATGCGGCTTAACCTGTCGCCCGCAACCGAGCGAACCCGGCATCAAGGTCGGCTTTCAGGTCATCGACGTTTTCCAAACCGATGAAGAAGCGTATCGCAGGACCTTCCGCCTTCCACTCCGTAGCCGTCCTGTAGGCGCCGGGGTCGAAGGGCAGGGCGAGGCTTTCATAACCGCCCCACGACGCACCCATGCCGAACAGGTCCAGCCCATCCAGCATTGCCGCGACAGCCGCGTCTGAACAGGGATTGAGGACAATCGAAAACAGCCCTCCCGCGCCGGTAAAATCCCGCTTCCAGATGTCATGACCAGGATGATCCTCACGTGCGGGGTGAAGGACCCGCGCCACTTCCGGTCGCTCGCTCAACCAATTCGCAATCTCAAGACCCGACCGCCAATGTTGTTCGAGGCGGATTGCAAGGGTCCGCAATCCTCTCAGACACAGCTGCGCATCTTCCGGACCCGGGTTCTGTCCCATATCGCCATGGGTAAGCCTCAGCTGCTCGGCCCGGGCTTCGTTTGTGGTGATCGTGCCGAGATTGATGTCCGAATGGCCGCCGAAATATTTCGTACCTGCATGAATGACAATATCTGCGCCAAGTTTCAGCGGGTTGTAGTAAAGCGGTGACGCCCATGTGTTGTCGGCAATAACGACAATATCGCGATTTTTCTCGTGTGTGGCGTCGGCGATGGCAGGCAAATCCTGCATTTCGAAAGTCTGCGAACCCGGAGTCTCGGTGTAGACGATTTGCGTATTATCTTTAATGAGGTCTGCGATCCCCGCACCCACAAATGGATCGTAGTAGGTGATCTCGACGCCAAACCGTTTCAGGATGTGTTCTGAAATCCTCCGCACCGGCTGGTACACGCTGTCGGCCACGAGAATGTGCCCACCCGAACGCGTGAATGCCAGAAGTGTGGTTGTACATGACGATAGTCCGGATGATGTGGACGCGGTATGAGCGCCATACTCCAGTTCAGTGATCGCGTTCTCCAGCGCACGGACGGTCGGCGAACCGCGCCGGCCATAGGTATATTCCTGGTCCTTGGCCTTAACCCGCTCAACGCTGGGGAAGAGGATCGTGGATCCACGATACAGCGGAGGATTGACGAAGCCGTAATTTTCGCTTGGGTTCCGGCCCAGATGCATTAACCGTGTCTCAATGTGGCGCTCGTTGATTGGCACCGAACCTGTTTTCTTGGACTGGGACATACGCTGAACCTTCATGAAAGGGAAAAAGGCGTTTGATCAGTGAAAAAGGCGACCGTCAAGCCCTTGACCTGCAGAATGGAATTGCATGAGATAGCATTCTGACATCGAATGTTCGAGACTGCCGCAACCAGCGTAGGGGGCGATCCAACGGAGGTGTTGGATTTCTGGCTGCATCACGTCAGAAGCCCGATCCACAAGTGCAACGGAAGTTTTCAGTGAAATGAGTATTGATACCAAATGGATCGCCGGTGCGGCGCTTCTGATATGTGCCTTGTTGCTGCCCACGGCGCCGACATCCGCCGCTACGCTTGATGACGTCAAGGCCAAGGGGTTTGTCGCATGTGGCGTCAACCATGGATTGCCTGGTTTTTCCAGCAATGACGAAAAAGGGAACTGGCGCGGTTTTGATGCCGACATTTGTCGCGGGCTTGCAGCGGCAATCTTCGGTGACGTGAAAAAGGTCAAATTTGTCCCGCTCACCGCTACGGAGCGGTTCACAGCATTGCAGTCCGGCGAAGTCGACATTCTTTCCCGCAATACGACCTGGACCATGACCCGTGACACAGCGCTTGGTCTGCATTTCGCCGGCGTCACTTATTATGACGGGCAGGGGTTTATGGTTCACAAGAAATTGGGCATCGAAAGCGTTCTGGAGCTTTCCGGCGCCACAATCTGCACGCAGTCCGGCACGACGACGGAAATGAATGTGGACGATTTCTTCGGTGCCAAGAAGATGCCGTTCAAGCTGGTAACGTTCGACAAGACCGAAGAAACGGTTCAGGCCTATGAAGCTGGTCAATGCGATGCTTTCACCTCTGACGCATCCCAGCTTTATTCGTTCCGGCTGAAACTTGCCAAGCCGGAAGACCATATTGTTTTGCCGGAAATCATTTCCAAGGAACCGCTGGGGCCGGTTGTTCGGCAGGGCGATGATCAGTGGTTCAATCTGGTAAAATGGACTGTGTTCGCACTTATCGATGCGGAGGAGCTCGGTGTGACCAGCACCAATACGGGTGAGATGCGTTCATCAACCAACCCGGCCGTTAAACGGCTGCTTGGTGTCCAGGGTGATCTGGGGCGGAAACTCGGTCTCGACAACGATTGGGCGGTTCGGTTGATACAGGCTGTCGGAAATTACGGCGAGATATTTGACCGCAATGTGGGAAAAGGTTCGCAGCTCAACATTGCCCGCGGCATCAACAAACTCTGGTCCAATGGGGGCATCCTTTACGCGCCCCCATTGCGCTAGCAGCGTCGGGGTTCAATTTTTGTTTCGACCAATGCTAAGATACGGACTGGGAGCACGCTGACTTCAGGCGCGAGATGAGGGGAAGCTGAGATGGCGAAGGTGCCAACAACCAAAAAAGCAGGCGCAAAAAAACCGGCGTCCCGGTCAGGGAATGGCGATGGCGCAAACGGACACAAGATGGAGATCAGTGACGAGATCGCGATCGAAATCGATGGCATGCACAAATGGTTCGGTAATTTTCATGTCCTTCGGGATATCAACCTTACGGTGAACAAGGGTGAGCGGATCGTTGTTTGCGGACCGTCGGGTTCGGGCAAATCCACGCTGATCCGCTGCATCAACAGGCTTGAAGAGCATCAAAAGGGCGACATCGTCGTCGACGGCATCGAACTGACAGGCGATCTGAAAAAGATCGACGAGATCCGCCGCGAAGTCGGGATGGTGTTCCAGCACTTCAATCTCTTTCCCCATCTGACGATTCTGGAGAATTGCACGCTGGGGCCGATCTGGGTTCGCAATTTGCCCAAGGCGGAAGCTGAGGAAATCGCCATGAAGTATCTGGAGCGTGTTCAGATTCCAGAACAGGCCCTCAAATTTCCCGGCCAGCTTTCGGGCGGTCAGCAACAGAGGGTGGCAATCGCCCGTTCGCTGTGCATGGCGCCAAAGATCATGCTGTTCGATGAACCAACCTCGGCACTCGACCCTGAAATGATCAAGGAAGTGCTCGACGTGATGGTCAATCTGGCTCATGAGGGCATGACGATGCTTGTTGTGACCCACGAGATGGGCTTTGCCCGTGAGGTCGCCAATCGCGTGATCTTCATGGATGAAGGACAGATCATTGAGGAGAACGAGCCGGAACCCTTCTTCTCAAATCCGCAACACGAACGCACCAAGCTGTTCCTGAGCCAGATCCTGATCTAGGTTCAGGCGCGTCTTAGTGATCGGTTTCGATGGGTAGCGTTTCATCCGCCCCCCATTCGCTCCACGATCCGTCATAGACGGATGTTTGGCGGTGTCCGAGGATAGCGAGTGCGAGAGCAAGAATGCTTGCCGTAACGCCCGAGCCACAGGTGGTCGCGACCGGCTTCCTCAGATCGATGCCTGCATTCTCAAAAACCTGTTTCAACTCACCCGCCGGTTTCAGCGTTCCATCACTATTGAGCAGCTCAGCGTAGGGGAGGTTGCACGAACCGGGGATACGGCCTGACCGAAGACCGGGCCGCGGCTCCGGTGCTTCGCCGCGAAAGCGGTCGGCCGCGCGCGCGTCTACGATCTGCTCTGAATTGTTGTTGGAGACAGCGAGAATATCATCACGGTCGCGGATGAGTGCGCCGATACGCCGTGATGTAAAGTGACGGATGGCACGCTCCGCAGCCGGGCCGTCCTCAACGGGCAAACCTTCGCGTTTCCATTTCGCGAGACCGCCGTTCAGGATAGCAACATCTTCCTTGCCCATGGCCCGAAATGTCCACCACACACGAGCAGCTGAAAACATGCCGTCCGCATCATAGACGATGACCCGCATACCATCGCCAATGCCCATTTTGCGCATCTGCGACGAGAACTGCTCGGGGCTCGGGAGCATATGGGGAAGGGATGAACTCTTATCCGATATCTCATCGATGTCGAAGAATATCGCACCGGGAATGCGGGCCTCCAGATACTCCTCATGCGGATCGCGGGGGATATTCGGCAGATACCAGCTGCCATCGACAACGACTACATCCGGCGCATTGAGATGCTCCGCCAGCCAGGCGGTTTCGACGAGCCATTTATCTGAGTGATCCATTCTGAGTTTCTCCCCTGAACCAGCACCGGTCCGGTATCAGACAATCGCGATACGGACACGCCTGTTCTTGGCACCTTTTTTCTCAATTTTTGTGACTTCGACTGTACCGATTTCGTTTGTGGCCCCGACATGCGTTCCACCGCAGGGTTGGAGGTCCACGTCACCAACTGCGATCATGCGCACCTTTCCGGTCCCCGTGGGTGGTTTGACCGCCATGGTGCGCACGAGATCCGGCTGTGCTTCCAGTTCGTCATCCGTAATCCACCGAATAGAAACCGGATGATCCTGCCCGATCAGCTTGTTCAGCTCTTCCGTCAGCGCATCCTTGTCCAAACCCGCATCGGGAATGTCAAAATCCAGACGACCTTCACCCTGGCCAATCGAGCCGCCGGTAACGGGATAGGGCAGAACCGCGCACATGAGATGAAGTGCCGTGTGGACCCGCATATGCGCGTATCTCTTGTCCCAGTCGACAATGCATTGGACGGTTTCACCGACCTCGGGCGCGCTTTCGCCTTCGGCGGGAACATGGACGATTGCGCTGCGGTCTTTTTCATAGACCGTCGTGGCAATCATCGTCAGCGAACCATCAGCACGTTTCAGTTTTCCAGCATCCCCGGGCTGGCCACCACCGGAGGGATAGAAAACCGTGCGATCAAGGACGATGCCGCCAAGGTCATTTATCGCCACGACAGTCGCTTCGCACGACTTTGCGTAGCTGCTTTCACGAAAGAGTTCTTCTGTCTGACTCACTGGCGCCTCCCCAACACCTTCTGGCCACTTATGCTCTCACGTCTGGAATGTCGGGCATTGCCCTATCAAGCCATGGTGGTGTCGGCAGGCCTTTCTCCTTGAGGAATGCGGAGTTGAATAACTTGCTTTGATAACGGCTCCCGTGGTCGCACAAGATCGTCACGATTGTGTGGCCAGGCCCCATCTCCTTGGCCAGACGAATGGCACCAGCAACATTGATGCCGCTGGAGCCGCCAAGCAACAACCCTTCCTTTTCCGCCAGGTCAAACACGATCGGCACTGCTTCCTCATCCGGAATAATGTAGGGCTGTTCCACCTTGACGTCCTCGACGATACAGGTCGAACGGCCAAGACCAATTCCTTCAGAGATTGACCCGCCTTCAGACGCCTTTGCCTCTCCTGTCGAAAAGAGTGAAAACATCGCCGCACCCCGAGGGTCAGCGCAGCCGATGACGATGTCATCTTTTTTCTCACGCAGAAAGGTGGATGTCCCGGCAAGCGTGCCTCCGGTTCCCACCGCGCAGATGAACCCGTCGACCTTGCCATCGGTCTGATCCCAGATTTCCGGACCGGTGGTCGTATAATGGGCCATACGGTTGTCCATATTGTTCCACTGGTCCGCGAACAGAACGCCATTCTGCTCCGTCTCAGCCAGTTTTTCTGCCAGCCGTCTGGCAATGTGCTGGTAGTTGTTCGGATCCTTGAAAGGCAGTGCTGGAGACTCAATCAACGTCGCGCCGGCAAGCCTCAACGAATCTTTCTTTTCCTGGCTCTGGGTTTCCGGAATAACAATCCAGGTACGGTATCCGCGTGCGCCTGCAACAAGCGCGATGCCAATGCCGGTATTACCGGCAGTGCCTTCAACAATCAGTCCGCCCGGCTTGAGGTCCCCGCGCCGTTCCGCTTCGAGAATCATATGACGGGCTGGTCTGTCTTTGACGGATTGACCGGGATTGAGAAACTCCGCCTTGCCCAGAATGGTGCAGCCGGTCTGCTCCGACGGCCCTCTCAGCTTGATCAGCGGAGTATTGCCAATCGCATCAACAACACTGTCTTTGATATTCAAGGAACCTGCCTTTTTGATGAATTGGTTATTTCTGAAGTGGCACCTGAGACCCTACAAACGGCAGGCCTATGCTTCAACCTCAAACCAGGTCGCCATGCCGCCCGCCTGATGCTCCAGCATATGACAGTGCAGCATCCATTTGCCGGGATTATCTGCAACCAAATACACCGTGCGTGTCTCATCCGCTTCCATCAGAATGGTATCGAGCCAGGGCGCGTGGCGGTGGGCTTCGCGAAAATGGTGGCCATGGAAGTGCATGGCGTGAGGCCAACGGGTCTCATTCACCATCCGGACGGCAATCGTTTCTCCCCGTCTAGCCTTAAAGAGCGGTTTTTTAGGCATACCAGCAACGCCATTGAATGCCCATACAAGGCCATGTTCCCGCACCAGTTCGCGAATGCTGTAGGTCTTGCCGCGATGGGCAATCTTGTTGGCTTGCCCCATGGCGCCGCCGGACATAACCAGATCGACTTTCCTGGCGGATGTCATATCGGGCTCAGCCAGTCCATTGCCGGCAAGACGCACGGTGCCGGTCCTGGCGGGCAGGGCATCACGTGCATTGTAGTGAAAACGCGCTGCAACCAAGCGGCTCTGCGATACTTCTGTAATGGCCTGTAGTGCGCCGGGATGACCAGTCATGTCTATCAGGAGGTCCATGCGTTGAGCAGGGCCAAGCGTCGCGATCGCATTTTCCAGGGAGTAAGGCGCAACTGGCTGCCCGTCGAGGGCCAGCACCTGTGGTTTCAATTCTTCAAACCGTAATTTCAGAATGCGGGCATTGCAGGTGTTGATCAGGCGCAACCGGACCCTCTCGCCAGCCCGGACATTGAACTGGCCAGCCGGATTTCCGTTGATTGTCAGAATATTCCCAAGGCGCCCCGCGTGGGCGCGCTCACCGATTGAGCCAAAACTGGCTTCGTGAATGGCACCGTTTTCACCAAGGCGCCAGTCGTCGACGACCATGACTATATCCTGATCAACATCAGGCGCATTGGTTTCCTCGACAATGAGCACGCCGTATAAACCACGCGCCATCTGTTCCCATGTCCTGTTGTGCGGGTGATACCAGAATGTACCGGCATCGGGCGCGGTGAAGCGGTAGTCAAAGGTTTCTCCCGGCGGGACGGGAGCCTGCGTCAAACCCGCAACACCATCCATGGCATTGTCGATGCGGATGCCATGCCAGTGGATAGTGGTGGGTTGGGATAGTCTGTTTTGGAGCCGAACCCAGAGCTCTCCACCGCGTTTGATGCGCAAAACTGGTCCGGGTACACCACCGCCATATCCCCAGATTGCGGTTTTCGTATTTGCGGTTTCAAGCAATTGCGCGGTGCCGGGCCGGGCTTCAAGCATTGTGGGTCCGGCGGGAAACGCATTTGCGCCGCTGCATAAACCGCCCGCAACCAGAACAGCTGCAGACGCTCCCGTTTGAGCCAGAAACTCGCGTCGTGTCTGAGGTTTAGGGTGCATTATGTCGGTATCCCGAACGACCATATCTTCAAAAGAATCCTCTTTTCCAGCGTCTAAAATACGGCAAAGAGCGACGTCACGTTATGGCATCAACAACAAGACGGTCCAAGAGGCTAGCCGCGATCGAATCCTCTGTGATATAGGAAGCGCGTCCGGCAGCGGGCGTGGTGGAATTGGTAGACACGCCAGATTTAGGATCTGGTGGCTTAGGCCGTGGGGGTTCAAGTCCCTCCGCCCGCACCATATCGCCTCCGGAATCTAGGACTTCGACTGCGGCTTTCCCGAAGAACATAACGTCAATAACGAGATAAACCTGAAGCAAGACCGTCATGGAAATTACTGAAACCACATCCGATGGCCTGAAACGCGAACTCAAGGTCAAGATTGCAGCAAGTGAGCTCAGCGACCGGCTCTCAAAGCGGCTCGACGAGCTGAAAACGCAGGTCAATCTGAAAGGGTTCCGTCCGGGTAAAGTGCCGGTCGATCACCTGCGAAAGGTTTATGGACGCTCGGTCATGGCTGAGATTCTGGAGCAGACAATCTCCGAGAGCACACAGAAAGCCATTTCTGACCGCAAAGAACGTCCGGCTTTTGATCCTGACATCTCGGTGACCGAAGACAGCGAAGAAATGGAAAAGGTGATCGCAGGCGACTCAGACCTCGATTACACGATTTCGTTCGAGGTCTTGCCGGACATAGAAATCACTGACCTCACGAAGCTGAAGCTTGAGAAGCCGGTGGTCGACGTTACGAAAAAGGAAATCGACCAGGGGCTTCAGCGAATTGGAGAGGACGCTGTCACCTACAAGAAGAAAGACGGGAAGGCGAAGGAAGGCGATCAGGTCACCATCGACTATGAGGGCAAGATCGACGGTAAGCCTTTTGACGGCGGCAAAGCAGATGGCGCGCCGGTGGTCCTCGGCAAGGGCGTGTTCATCCCGGGTTTCGAAGAAGGGCTTTCAGGTGCCAAGGCCGGAGACAAGAAGACCATCGACTGCAAGTTTCCTGATGAATACATGGCCAAGGAACTTGCCGGCAAGGAAGCCAAATTCGATGTAACGGTCAATGAGGTCGCGGGACCTGAATTGGCAAAGCTCGACGACGAATTCGCCAAGAAGCTGGGTTACGACACGCTTGCAGCCTTGCGTGACGCAGTCGAAGGGCAACTCAAGCAAGAATATGAAAATGTGTCGCGCACCCACCTCAAGCGTGATCTGCTCGACAATCTGGACAAGAAGCACAAGTTTGATGTCCCGGCGACGCTGGTCGAGCGGGAGTTTGAATCGGTGTGGCAGCAAGTCACCTCAGAACTGGAGAAAGTCGGGCGAACCTTTGAAGACGAGGACACGACCGAGAAAAAGGCACGCAAGGAATATGAGGAACTGGCTGAGCGGCGTGTGCGCTTAGGGCTTGTTCTGTCTGAGATTGGCTCAAAGAGCGACATCCAAATCAGCGATGAGGAAGTGAATCAGGCGCTCATGGAACGTGTGCAGCAGTTTCCCGGACAGGAGCGTGAGGTCTTTGAATTCTATCAGAAGAACCAACAGGCCCTGGCAGAGCTGCGCGTGCCGATCTATGAGAACAAGGTCGTTGACCATATTGTTGAACAGGCAACCGTAAAGGAGAAGAAGGTATCGGTTGAGGAGCTGTTCAAGAGCGCTGAAGAAGAGGACGAGATCTGATTTCCGGCTCACATTGCCCGTATTCACGGACGCAATTTCCGAGGGTGATGTCAGATCTAGCCATCTTCGGCACGCAGGTTCTAATTTCCTGCACCTCGTCAATATTATCCACGATTGCCGCGAATCGGCTAACAGTATCGCCCGGTTCGTCATAGATCGGCCAAATCGCCCGGCGCGGCTGGGGATTGGAACAAGGAGCAGTGCGTATGCAAGACCCAGTCGAGACTTATATGAATACCCTTGTGCCCATGGTCGTCGAACAGACGAACCGAGGCGAGCGCGCGTACGACATTTATTCCCGCCTGCTCAAGGAGCGGATAATCTTCGTGACCGGCGTGATCGAAGACTACATGGCTTCTCTCGTCACAGCACAGCTGCTGTACCTGGAGGCAGACAATCCCAAAAAAGAAATCGCCATGTACATCAATTCGCCGGGCGGGGTCGTAACATCTGGCATGGCAATGTACGACACCATGCAGTTTATTCGCCCTCCGGTTTCCACCTTGTGCACTGGGCAGGCTGCGTCCATGGGCTCGCTGCTGCTGACGGCGGGTGAGAAAGGAATGCGTTTTGCGCTCCCCAACGCCCGGATCATGCTGCACCAGCCATCCGGAGGATTTCAGGGGCAGGCGAGCGACATCGAGCGGCACGCCGAGGACATTATCAAGACCAAGCGCCGATTGAACGAGATCTATGTCACCCACACGGGACAGGATTACGATAAAATAGAAGGGACGCTTGACCGCGACTATTTCATGAACGCCGAAGAAGCCAAGGAATTTGGCATTGTTGATGATGTCATAATGAAACGGTCAATGCCCGAAGAGGACGAGGGTGAGGAAAAAACCGAGAAAGATGGGGACTAATCGCTTGTATTGACGCTGGCTGCCCAAAATTGGCCCGTGTCTTGCTCTTGTTGCTACATGATCGGGTACATATCTGTTAACGTCACGGAAATTTGTGGAATCTATAGCCTGCCAGTGTTCGAAAAATCGCCCATATTGAAATACACACAAGAGGACGCACAATCAGATGTCGAGTGCGGAAGTGCACGCCAGGCTGTCAGGGTTTCGGTAACGAACTAGAAAGACGCACCTTACTGGATTAATCAATTCTTGATCAATCCGCGAATAGCATGTTGAGTTCACGGGCAGGGGTTCTTCCCGCCTTAAAATCGGTCCAGGGAAGTTCCACGGACTAAGTCGACGGTACCGCCGGACATGTTACTGCCTCATCGGCAGATAAATGCCCGGCCCGGACCAGGATGAGTAGAATGAGCAAATCGAGCGGTAACGACTCCAAGAATACACTTTACTGTTCCTTCTGTGGCAAGAGCCAGCATGAGGTCCGTAAGCTGATCGCCGGACCCACCGTATTTATCTGCGATGAATGCGTCGAATTGTGCATGGACATCATCCGCGAAGAGAACAAGAGCTCGCTCGTTAAATCCAGTGACGGTGTCCCAACACCTGGCGAGATATGCACGGTGCTGGACGACTATGTCATTGGCCAGGATCACGCCAAGCGCGTCCTTTCCGTCGCTGTTCATAACCACTACAAGCGCCTCAATCATTCCGGCAAGAACGCGGACGTCGAACTGGCCAAATCCAATATTCTGCTTATTGGTCCGACCGGTTGCGGCAAAACGCTGCTCGCACAGACGCTTGCACGTATCCTCGACGTTCCCTTCACAATGGCCGATGCAACAACATTGACCGAAGCCGGCTATGTCGGTGAAGACGTCGAAAACATTATTCTCAAGCTGCTTCAGTCAGCAGACTACAATGTCGAGCGCGCTCAACGCGGCATCGTCTATATCGACGAGGTCGACAAGATTTCCCGCAAATCCGACAATCCGTCGATCACCCGAGACGTGTCGGGTGAGGGTGTCCAGCAGGCGCTGCTGAAAATCATGGAAGGTACTGTTGCAAGTGTCCCGCCGCAGGGTGGACGCAAGCATCCGCAGCAGGAATTCCTGCAAGTCGACACCACCAATATCCTGTTTATTTGCGGTGGCGCGTTTGCCGGCCTTGAAAAGATTATTTCCAAGCGCGGCCGCAGCACGTCGATTGGCTTTGGCGCAACTGTCGAGGCGGATGATGAGCGCAAAATGGGTGAGCTGCTGAAGAATGTCGAGCCGGAGGATTTGCTCCGATTTGGTCTCATTCCCGAGTTCATCGGACGCGTACCGGTGCTCGCGACGCTCGAAGACCTCGATGAGGACGCTCTCATCACAATCCTGACCGAGCCGAAGAACGCGCTCGTCAAGCAGTATCAGCGTCTGTTCGAAATGGAAGACGTCCAGCTAACCTTCTCTGACGAGTCGCTTTCGGGCATCGCTCGCCGTGCAATTGAACGCAAAACCGGCGCGCGCGGATTGCGCTCGATCATGGAAGGCATTCTGCTCGATACGATGTTTGATTTGCCCAGCTTCAAGGGTATTGAGGAAATTGTGATCAGCCCTGAAGTTGTTGAAGGATCGGCACGACCGCTGCGGATCTATTCCGAGCGCGCGGAAGAAATTGAGTCCAGCGCTTGAACCTGAGACCTCGGCTTCCTACATCTTCTCTTGCCTACGCCGCCGAATCTTAACCATCATACGGTCACGCATTGGTTTTAACGACTAGTGTAGCGGTCGCTTGACTTCGACTGACAGTGGCGTCCACCTATATGCACGGCTGCGGCAACGTGTCCGTAACCCCAGTCCCGTTGCGGTGTACTGGAATCATTCTGAACGTTAGAGTTCGGCGTTTGATGGCTAAGCTAAGTTATTTGATCCAGCAGGGGCACCGTTGAAACGTATGCCCCGATACAGTGCCTGCGCAGTTCGGAGCGTCCACACCTCAGCTAGGACAGAGATATGAGCGACGAAAAAGAAAACGAAAAAGAGCAAGCGCCAGCCAAACCCAAGAGTGGTGACGCATATCCTGTGTTACCGCTGCGGGATATTGTTGTCTTCCCGCACATGATCGTGCCGCTGTTTGTCGGCCGCGAGAAGTCGATCAATGCTCTTGAAGAGGTGACGCAGAGCGAAAAACAGATTCTGCTCGTTGCCCAGAAGAACGCTGGCGACGATGAGCCATCGACAGACGACATTTATATGCTCGGCACCCTTGCATCTGTTCTGCAGTTGCTGAAGCTGCCCGATGGAACGGTCAAGGTTCTGGTCGAAGGCACCGAGCGGGTTCGTATTTCGGATTACGTGGAAAACGACGCGTATTTTGAAGCCGCCATCGAACCGGTTGAGGAAGAAATCGGTGCAAGTGACGAGGTCGAGGCGCTGGCCCGGTCCGCGATTGCCCAATTCGAAAGCTATGTCCGTCTCAACAAGAAAATTTCACCGGAAGTCCTCGGCACGGTTACGCAGATTGAGGACTATTCGAAACTCGCTGATACGATTGCCTCTCATCTGGCCATCAAGATCGCCGACAAGCAGGAAATTCTCGATACCGTCTCCGTAACGGCCCGGCTTGAGCGCGTTTACGCACTCATGGAGAGTGAGATTTCCGTGCTTCAGGTCGAGAAGAAGATCCGTTCGCGCGTCAAGCGGCAGATGGAGAAGACCCAGCGCGAGTACTATCTGAATGAGCAGATGAAAGCCATCCAGAAGGAACTCGGCGACGCCGAAGATGGCCGTGACGATATCTCGGAACTTGAAGACAAGATCGAGTCCACACGCCTCTCCAAGGAAGCCAAGGAAAAAGCAACTGCCGAGTTGAAGAAACTCAAGCAGATGAGCCCGATGTCTGCCGAAGCGACTGTCGTGCGCAACTATCTCGATTGGTTGTTGAACATCCCATGGGGCGTCAAGGGCAAGATCAAGAAGGATCTGGACGAAGCCCAGAAGACCCTCGACGAGGATCACTACGGCTTGGAAAAGGTGAAAGACCGTATTGTCGAATACCTCGCGGTGCAGGCGCGCACCAACAAACTAAAAGGTCCGATCCTGTGTCTCGTTGGCCCTCCCGGTGTCGGCAAGACATCGCTCGGCCAATCGATTGCCCGTGCTACGGGCCGTGAGTTCGTTCGCATGTCTTTGGGTGGCGTGCGCGACGAAGCGGAAATTCGTGGCCACAGGCGCACCTATATCGGTTCGATGCCCGGCAAGGTCATCCAGTCGATGAAGAAGGCGAAAAAGACCAATCCGCTTTTCCTTCTCGACGAGATCGACAAGATGGGCGCGGACTTCCGCGGAGATCCCGCATCGGCGCTCCTCGAGGTCCTCGACCCTGAACAGAACAATGCCTTCAACGATCACTACCTTGAGGTTGACTATGACCTCTCCAATGTTCTGTTCGTGACCACGGCCAATACGCTGAATATCCCTCCGGCCCTGATGGACCGCATGGAGATCATTCGTATCGCCGGTTACACCGAGGACGAAAAGGTGCAGATCGCACGCCGTCACCTCATTCCGGAACTGCTCAAGTCACATGCATTGACAACCGATGAGTGGGAAATCAAGGACGACGCGCTGCTTGAAGTCATTCGCCGTTACACGCGCGAAGCCGGTGTGCGTAATCTTGAACGCGAGCTTGCCAAGCTGGCACGCAAATCGGTCAAGGAACTGCTGACAACCGACAACAAGTCCGTATCGATCACGATGGACAACCTGGAGGAATATCTCAGTATTCCGAAATACCGCTACGGCGAGACGGAGCGCGAAGACCTTGTTGGTGTGGTCACCGGACTTGCCTGGACGGAAACAGGTGGCGAGTTGCTCACGATCGAAGGCGTCATGATGCCCGGCAAGGGCAAAATGACGGTTACCGGAAATCTGCGCGACGTCATGAAGGAGTCGATTCAGGCCGCGAACGCCTACGTCAAATCACGCGCCGTCGATTTCGGCATTGAGCCGCCTTTGTTCGACAAACGCGATATTCACGTTCACGTGCCTGAAGGCGCAACACCTAAGGATGGGCCTTCTGCCGGTGTCGGAATGGTGACTGCGATTGTCTCGGTGATGACGGGCATTCCCGTGCGTAAAGATGTCGCCATGACCGGTGAGATTACATTGCGAGGCCGCGTCTTCCCGATTGGCGGGCTGAAAGAGAAGCTGCTTGCGGCGATGCGCGGTGGCGTGAAGACCGTTCTCATTCCTGAGGAGAATGCCAAGGAACTGGTTGAAATTCCTGATGAATTGAAGAACAGCCTTGAAATTATTCCAGTTTCTCAGGTGGATGAGGTTCTCAAGATCGCACTGGTACGTGAGCCGGAACCGATTGAATGGGATGAGGCTGCAGCCGCCGAGGCGGCTTCGGTCTCCGGTGACGGGGATGCCGAAACCGGCCTGACGGCGCACTAGTCAGCGCCGATTTGGTCCCAACCCCGTCAGAAACTTGTTTGGCCCGCTGTCAAACTCTTTTCACAAAACTGCATTTTTGCCGGTTTTCTGGGATTTTTTTCGGTATTATGTTGTGAGTCGTTAGCGATTCGGGACACTCCTGGAATGCGTTAACAAGTGCGATTAGCGACTCGTACGAAATAGCAATCGAAAGGACAGATCCGTGAATAAGACAGAGCTGGTCTCACTCGTTGCGCAACAAGCGCAAATTTCCAAAGAAGCAGCGGCGGAAGCCGTTGATGCAACTTTTGACGGAATTGCCGGCGCCTTGAAGTCCGGCGATACCGTCCGGATTGTCGGTTTTGGCAATTTCCAGGTGGCTCAGCGCAAGGCATCAACCGGGCGCAATCCACGCACCGGTGAATCGATCCAGATCCCTGCGTCGCGTGTACCAAAATTCAAGGCGGGTAAAGCCTTGAAAGAGACCGTGAACAACTAAGTTCCAATCTACCTACGAACAAGCCGAAAGCCCCGCCTAACCGGCGGGGCTTTCATTTGCCTACTTGCCATGTGGCGATTGCCACCTTAAGTCGGGGGCAAGCACACATGAGGGCGGTTAGCTCAGCTGGGAGAGCGCCTGGTTTACACCCAGGAGGTCGGCAGTTCGATCCTGTCACCGCCCACCATTGATTGACGGACTTGACCGTAATCACGCACTGTCATACACCGGTGCGTTCTTGGAGGCCCCGGGGCAGTTAGCCCTTCTTCAAGGGGGTGTAGCTCAGTTTGGTTAGAGCGCCGGCCTGTCACGCCGGAGGCCGCGGGTTCGAGTCCCGTCACTCCCGCCACCATCATCCAAAAAATCAACAGAAACTCACTCTTGCCAACCGGTTTGCACAGCCCTTGGCGCGCAGCCTTGCCATGCCATATGAGGTGCGCTAAAGCGTCTCAAACACGATACTATCCAAACCTCTGATTGAAGCGGGGGTGAACTTTCAACTACAATGCGGGCGTTGGAATAGAATCCATGCAAAGGTACGCTGCAGGCGCAACCCAGTCCCCAAAGGCTGCTGAGCTTGCCCCTTATTCATTCAGGGAAACAGCGCACAGCAGGTGAGGCCATGAACGAACTGCTCCTGGACTACTTGCCCGTCGTGATTTTTATCGGCGTGGCACTGTTCATCGGTCTGGCGCTCATCGCAGCGCCGTTTTTTGTCACGATCTCAAACCCCGACCCCGAAAAGGTGTCCGCTTACGAGTGCGGCTTCAAGGCGTTCGACGATGCCCGCATGAAGTTCGACGTGAGGTTCTACCTGGTCGCGCTCCTGTTCATTATTTTTGACCTCGAAGTAGCGTTCCTGTTTCCATGGGCCGTCTCGTTTCGGGAAGCAGGCATTGCCGGTTTCTGGGCCGTTATGATTTTCCTCGGCATTCTGACAATCGGCTTTATCTACGAATGGCGAAAAGGGGCGCTCGAATGGGATTAATCCCCACACCGGTCTTCGACCACCGTCGCGACGGTGCTGCCGCTAACCAGACGCAAGTCTCTCCGTATTTCACCGAGATTTCGAATGAACTTGCCGATAAGGGATTTCTCGTCACCTCAACCGATGAGCTGATCAACTGGGCGCGCACCGGTTCGCTGATGTGGATGACCTTCGGGCTTGCCTGTTGTGCGGTCGAAATGATGCAGGCGTCGATGCCGCGATACGACGTGGAACGTTTCGGCTTCGCCCCGCGCGCGAGCCCGCGCCAGTCGGATGTGATTATCGTTGCGGGCACGCTGACTAATAAAATGGCACCGGCAATCCGCAAGGTTTACGATCAGATGCCAGAACCCCGTTACGTCATCTCAATGGGAAGTTGTGCCAATGGTGGCGGTTACTATCACTATTCCTATTCCGTTGTGCGTGGCTGCGACCGTGTCATTCCGGTCGATATTTATGTTCCTGGTTGTCCGCCTACAGCGGAAGCGTTGCTCTACGGCATTTTGCTTCTACAGCAAAAAATTCGCCGGACTGGCACGATAGAACGCTAGAGGCAAAAGCGAGCGAGCGGCGGGGAAATATGGACGCGGGCCTACGAGACCTTGGGGACTATGTTGCGGAAGCGCTGGGCGATGACATCGTCAATGGCTGGACGGTGGCCTATGGCGAATTGACGATCGATGTATCCTGCGAACACATCGCCGAGACAATCAAGCTTCTGAAAAGTGATGCCCGCTGTCTGTTCGATTGCCTGATCGATATCGCCGGGGTCGATTACCCCGAACGCGGTAGGCGTTTCGACGTGGTCTATCACCTCCTCAGCCCGCGCCAGAACATGCGCATCCGGATCAAGACCAGCGTCGATGAGGCAACACCCGTACCAAGTGTGGTTGATATTTTTCCTGCCGCAAACTGGTTCGAGCGCGAGGCCTTCGATCTTTACGGCATCCTGTTTTCCGACCATCCCGACCTGCGCCGTTTGCTGACCGACTACGGATTTCAGGGTCATCCCCTGCGCAAGGACTTCCCTCTCACCGGTTTTGTCGAGGTGCGCTATGACGAGGATCAAAAGCGCGTTGTCTACGAACCGGTAAAACTGGCACAGGAATTCCGCAATTTCGATGCAATCAGCCCGTGGGAGGGAGCCGACTATGTTCTTCCGGGAGATGAAAAGGCGGATGAAGGCGGCAACGGGAAGGCGAAGTCGTGAGAGATACGCTGATACCCGGACTGACTTACCGTTTTGAGTACAAGGTTCCGGAAAACAAAACCGTTCCGCACTTGTACCCTGAGGCGCCGCAATTTCAGGTGATGCCGGATGTTTTGGCAACCGGCTTTATGGTCGGGCTGATGGAATGGACATGCATCCAATTGCTTGAGCCCCATCTGGATGCGGGCGAGGGGAGCCTTGGGACCCATGTCGATTTTTCTCACACGGCGGCAACACCTCCGGGGTTGACGGTCACGGTCGATGCCGAAATGACCGAATTGAGAGGGCCAAAAGCGACATTTGTCGTGAAGGCACATGATGGGGTTGATGCGATCAGCGATGGCCGTCATGAACGTTTCATCGTGAAATGGGACCGGTTTAACGCGCGCGTGGACGACAAACGCGCGAGACTGAACGGATAAGGCGCGGCGAGGCCATGGCAGAAACCGAAATCCGTAATTTCACCATCAATTTCGGCCCTCAGCATCCGGCTGCTCATGGCGTACTGCGTCTCGTACTTGAACTCGACGGCGAGGTGGTTGAGCGAGTGGACCCTCACATCGGGCTCCTTCACCGCGGCACCGAAAAACTCATCGAGCACAAAACCTACCTTCAGGCCGTGCCGTATTTCGACAGGCTTGATTACGTCGCGCCCATGAACCAGGAGCACGCCTTCGCGCTCGCCGTTGAAAAGCTGCTCGGTATCGATGTGCCGCGCCGCGCCCAGTTGATCCGTGTCCTCTATTCGGAGATTGGCCGGCTCCTTTCGCATATCCTCAACGTCACAACCCAGGCCATGGATGTCGGCGCACTGACGCCACCGTTATGGGGTTTTGAGGAACGCGAGAAGCTGATGATCTTCTATGAGCGGGCGTCCGGTTCGCGCATGCATGCCGCGTATTTTCGTCCCGGCGGAGTACATCAGGATCTGCCTCCCGATCTCATTGACGATATCGAGGCATTTTGCGACCCCTTCCTGAAGGTGCTCGACGACATTGAAGGGTTGCTGACCGAAAACCGCATCTTCAAGCAGCGCAACGTTGATATCGCCATTGTCGAATTAGATGACGCTTTCGCCTGGGGGTTTTCCGGGGTCATGGTACGGGGCTCCGGTGCGGCTTGGGATTTGCGAAAAGCTCAGCCTTATGAGTGCTATAGCGAGCTCGATTTCGAAATTCCAATCGGCAAGAACGGTGATTGCTACGATCGCTATCTCATTCGCATGGAAGAGATGCGCCAATCGGTTCGCCTGATGCGGCAATGCTGTCACAAACTTCGTGAACAGGGCGGCCCTGTATCAACCACGAGCCAGAAAATCGTCCCACCCAAGCGCGGCGAGATGAAACGCTCAATGGAAGCGCTTATTCATCACTTCAAGCTGTTCACCGAGGGCTACCATGTTCCCGAGGGCGAAGTGTATGCCGCGGTCGAAGCGCCGAAAGGTGAGTTTGGTGTCTTTCTCGTATCGGATGGCTCCAACCGTCCCTATCGGTGCAAAATCCGGGCACCGGGTTTTGCGCACCTTCAGGCCATGGACTTCCTGTGCAAGGGACACATGCTGGCTGACGTTTCCGCCATTCTAGGTTCACTGGACATTGTTTTCGGGGAGGTGGATCGATGAGTGTGCGTCGCCTTGATTCCGTCCAGCCGAAAAAGTTCGAGTTTTCTCCTGCGAATCTGAAGTGGGCGAAAAACCAGATCAAGAAATTCCCGAAAGGCAGGCAGGCTTCGGCTGTCATCCCGCTTCTCTGGCGGGCCCAGGAACAACATGACGGCTGGCTGCCGGAACCCGCACTTCGCGCGGTGGCCAACATGCTCGACATGGCCTACATCCGCGTCTACGAAATCGCGACCTTCTACACCATGTTCAATTTGTCGCCGGTCGGAAAATATTTCGTCCAACTGTGCGGTACGACGCCCTGCTGGCTGCGGGGAGCCAACGAGCTCAAGGATGTGTGCCGCCGCGTCATCGGCGAGCAGCAACAGGTCACCGACGACGGTGTGTTCTCCTGGCTTGAGGTCGAATGCCTGGGTGCCTGCACCAACGCGCCAATGGTGCAGATCAACAAGGACTACTACGAGGATTTGACGCCGGAGAGTTTCGAGCAATTGCTTACCGATCTGCGCGAAGGGAAAGCGGTTACTCCCGGCCCGCAAAACGGTCGTCAGTTTTCCTGTCCAGAAGGCGGTCCGACGACATTGCTCAATGGCGCAAATCCAAAAGGAAAAGCTTCAGCCAAACCGTCCACCAGGGCAAAACCGGCGGCGAAGAGGGGCGGAAAATAATGTTGAAGGACGAAGATCGTATCTTTCGCAACCTTTACGGATTTGAAGACGCCGGCCTCAAGGGCGCCAAGAAACGCGGCGCCTGGCGCGGTACAAAAAAGTTTCTACAGAATGGCCGCGACTGGATCATTGACGAGATCAAGGCATCAGGTTTGCGCGGGCGTGGCGGCGCCGGATTCCCTACCGGACTCAAGTGGTCGTTCATGCCAAAGCAGTCTGATGGCCGGCCCCATTATCTCGTTGTTAATGCTGATGAATCCGAGCCCGGAACCTGCAAGGACCGGGAGATCATGCGCCACGATCCGCATCTGCTGATCGAGGGGTGTTTGATTGCCGGCTTCGCGATGGGTTCAAACACCGGTTACATCTATATTCGCGGTGAGTTCATCCGCGAGCGTGAAGTCCTACAGGCGGCCATCGACGAAGCCTATGACGCCAAGCTGATCGGCAAAAACAACGTCCATGGATATGATTTCGATCTTTATCTGCACCATGGTGCGGGCGCTTACATCTGCGGCGAGGAGACAGCCCTTCTGGAGAGCCTGGAGGGCAAGAAGGGCCAACCGCGCCTCAAACCTCCGTTCCCCGCAAATGCCGGGCTCTATGGCGCGCCGACCACCGTCAACAACGTTGAGAGCATCGCGGTCGCCCCGGACATACTGCGACGCGGTGCGAGCTGGTTTTCCGCTCTTGGCCGCCCCAACAACACCGGCACCAAACTCTTTTGCATCTCAGGGCATGTGAACCGGCCCTGCAATGTTGAGGAAGAAATGGGCATCCCGCTGAAGGAACTTTTGGAGCGCCATGCGGGCGGTGTGCGCGGTGGCTGGGATAATCTGCTTGCCGTTATACCGGGTGGGTCGTCGGTGCGTTGTCTGCCTGTCGACAGTTGCCAGTCTTTGCACATGGACTTCGACTCGCTCGCGGCGCTCAAGTCGGGCCTCGGCACGGCAGCCGTCATCGTCATGGACAAGAGCACGGATATTATCCGCGCCATCGCCAGGCTGTCCTATTTCTACAAGCATGAAAGCTGCGGCCAGTGCACACCCTGCCGGGAAGGAACAGGATGGATGTACCGCGTCCTTGATCGCATGGCGCGCGGCGAGGCGGAAAAACGGGAAATCGACATGCTTCTGGAAGTGACCTATCAGGTCGAAGGGCATACGATTTGCGCGCTCGGCGATGCGGCCGCGTGGCCAGTCCAGGGGCTCATCACCCACTTCCGCCATGTCATCGAGGAACGAATCGATCAATACAGCTCAAACGCGAAGCCGGATGGCGCGGTGCGTGAACCGGCAGCGGCGGAGTAGCACAGTGGATATGGCGAGAGAAATGCCGCAGTCACACAAGGCTCGTTGGATATTAAAGTCCGGGAACGACCTTGACGGCTGTCGGGTATTTTCGCACCCGTCAGGGCAAAAGGTAGCGGGAGCACGGCATGCCTAAGCTCACAATAGATGGCACCGACATCGAGGTCGCGGACGGCATCACACTGATCCAGGCCTGCGAAGAGGCCGGCGTGGAAATCCCGCGTTTTTGTTACCACGAACGCCTTTCGATCGCCGGCAACTGCCGCATGTGCCTTGTCGAAGTGGTGGGCGCGCCGAAACCAGTGGCCTCATGCGCCATGGGCGTCAACGACCTTCGCCCTGGTCGCGACGGCGAGCCGCCCGAGATCCGCACCAATTCCGAAACGGTAAAGAAAGCGCGGGAAGGGGTGATGGAGTTCCTGCTCATCAACCACCCGCTCGACTGCCCAATCTGCGATCAGGGCGGCGAGTGCGACCTGCAGGATCAGGCCATGGCCTATGGGGTCGACGGAAGCCGGTTCAAGGAAAACAAACGCGCGGTCGAGGACAAGAACATCGGTCCGCTCATCAAGACCATCATGACACGCTGCATCCACTGCACGCGTTGCGTCCGCTTTATGACAGAGGTGGCAGGCGTTGAAGAACTCGGCATGACGGGCCGCGGCGAGGATGTGGAGATCACAACCTATCTGGAGCAGGGCATGATGTCGGAAATGTCCGGCAATGTGATCGACCTTTGCCCTGTGGGTGCGCTCACATCGAAACCTTATGCGTTCGCGGCACGTCCGTGGGAATTGCGCAACACGGAATCCATCGATGTGATGGACGCCATTGGCTGCAACATCCGCGTCGACACGCGGGGCCGCGAAGTCATGCGCATTCTGCCGCGCAACAATGATGACGTGAATGAGGAATGGATTTCCGACAAGTCTCGCTTCATCTGGGACGGGTTACGCACACAACGCCTTGATCAGCCCTATGTGCGCAGCCGCGGCAAGCTGCGTCCTGCCACATGGGATGAAGCGTTCGCTGCGATCGCGCGCAAGCTGAAGCCGGTCAAGGGATCCAGGATTGCAGCAATCGCGGGAGACCTCGCAGGCGCTGAGGATATGTATGCGCTTAAGGATCTGATGACCCAGATCGGATCACCCCATATTGACTGCCGACAGGACGGGGCTGCGATAGACCCGGCAATGGGGCGAGAAAGTTATCTGTTCAATTCGACCCTCGCCGGCGTTGATGAGGTGGATGCACTGCTTCTGGTTGGTTGCAATCCTCGCTCGGAAGCTGCCGTGGTGAATGCCCGGTTACGCAGACGATGGCGTGCAGGTGCTTTAAAAGTAGGCGTCATCGGTCCGGAAGCCGATCTCACATATGAATACGATTATATTGGTGCCGGACCGAAATCACTTGCCGATATCGCCAATGGCAAACATGCCTTCGCCAAGACACTCAAATCAGCCAAGCGACCCATGATTGTTGTTGGTAGCGGCGCGCTTGCCCGCTCGGATGGCGCCAGCATTATGGCGTTGGCGGCGAAACTGGCGGCGGCAACAGGTGTGGTGAAGAAGGACTGGAACGGCTTCAATGTCCTGCACCATGCGGCATCACGGGTCGCCGGACTTGATCTGGGATTCTTGCCCGGAAAGAGTGGGCAGGATACCGCTGGCATCCTGAAGGCCGCCAAGGCCGGTCGTCTCGATGCGGTCTACCTGCTCGGGGCAGATGAGATCGATATGACGGGATTGGGCAAGGCATTTGTCGTCTATCAGGGCACCCATGGAGATGCGGGCGCCCACCGCGCCGACGTGATCCTTCCCGGAGCTGCGTACACGGAAAAAAGCGCCATCTACGTGAATACCGAGGGCCGTCCGCAAATGACAGACCGCGCGGTATTCCCCCCGGGTGATGCGCGTGAGGACTGGGCAGTCCTGCGTGCGCTTTCCGCTCATCTCGGGACGCCCCTCGACTATGACAGTCTCCCCGAGCTCAGAAGTGCAATGTTCGCGGCCTATCCGCATCTGGCGCTAATCGATGAAATTAAAATCGGCAAAGGGCTGGACCTCAAGACCTTGAGCGCAGGCAGTTCCCGCGTCGGAACGCAGCGTTTCACACCGACCATCAGTGATTTTTATCTCACCAATCCCATCACACGAGCCTCGGCCATTATGAGTGAACTAAGCGCCATGAAGGCTGACGCGGGTTCGGGGGTAACCGGCACTCATGGTTGAGTTCTTCTGGACATATGTCTGGCCCGTCGTGATCATCGTCGCGCAAAGCCTTTTTATGCTGGTTGTTCTGCTGCTCGTGATTGCGTTTCTGCTGCTGGCAGACCGTAAGATCTGGGCTGCCGTACAGCTGCGGCGCGGACCGAACGTGGTGGGGCCGTTCGGTCTTCTGCAGTCCTTCGCGGACTTGCTGAAATTCGTTCTGAAAGAACCCATCATTCCAGCAAGCGCCAACAAGGGCGTATTTCTGCTGGCGCCTTTGGTGTCCGCGGTGCTCGCCTTGTCCGCCTGGGCGGTAATCCCGGTAAGTGAGGGCTGGGCCGTTGCCAATCTCAATGTCGGCATTCTGTATGTTTTCGCCATTTCCTCGCTTGAGGTCTATGGCGTGATCATGGGCGGATGGGCTTCCAACTCCAAATACCCGTTTCTCGGGGCACTTCGCTCAGCCGCGCAAATGGTTTCCTACGAAGTCTCTATCGGCTTCGTCATCATCACCGTGCTGTTGTGCGTTGGCTCGCTCAATCTCACAGACATCGTCCTGGCGCAGCAGGGCGACCTTGGCATGTTCAATTGGTTCTGGTTGCCGCTGTTCCCGCTGTTCATCATCTTCTTTGTGTCAGCGCTGGCGGAGACGAACCGGCCACCATTCGATTTGCCTGAGGCGGAATCTGAATTGGTTGCTGGCTTCATGGTGGAGTATTCCTCCACGCCATACCTTCTGTTCATGCTCGGAGAATATGTCGCCATCGTCTTGATGTGTGCATTGACCACGATCCTGTTTCTGGGTGGGTGGTTGCCGCCATTTGACGTCGCCCCGTTCAACTGGTTGCCGGGTGTATTCTGGTTTGTGTTCAAGGTTGTTCTGGTTTTCTTCATGTTTGCCATGGTCAAGGCGATCGTGCCGCGCTACCGCTATGATCAGCTGATGCGGCTGGGGTGGAAGGTCTTTCTGCCGTTGTCGCTGTTCATGATCGTTGCCGTTGCCTCGGTTCTGCAATTCTTCGATCTGGCGCCATGAGGGTAAGGAGAGAACATCATGGCTAGGATAATTCAGGCTGCGAAGTCATTACTGCTTCTGGAGTTCGTTTCCGCGTTCTGGCTGGGCATGAAGTATTTCTTCAAGCCGAAAGCGACACTGAACTATCCCTTCGAGAAGGGGCCACTGTCTCCACGGTTTCGCGGAGAACATGCCTTGAGACGCTACCCCAACGGCGAGGAGCGCTGCATTGCGTGCAAACTGTGTGAGGCCATCTGTCCTGCGCAGGCCATCACCATCGAGGCAGGGCCGCGGCGCAACGATGGAACCCGGCGCACGACGCGCTACGACATCGATATGGTCAAATGCATCTACTGCGGGTTCTGCCAGGAGGCCTGCCCGGTCGACGCTATTGTTGAGGGACCGAATTTCGAATTCGCGGTCGAAACCCGCGAGGAACTTTATTACGACAAGGAGCGGTTGCTGGCGAACGGCGACCGCTGGGAACGGGAAATTGCAAAGAATATTTCCCTCGACGCGCCGTACCGGTAAGGCGGGACACGCGGGGGCTGACAGGACGGACGCATGATTGTCGCAGACGCCTTTTTCTATCTCTTTGCCACGGTCTGCGTGGGCGCGGGGCTTATGGTCATCTCCGCACGCAATCCCGTGCATGCCGTCCTTTTCCTCATTCTCGCTTTTGTCAATGCCGCAGGCCTGTTCATTCTGCTTGGCGCGGAATTCCTCGCCCTCATTCTGATCGTTGTCTATGTCGGCGCCGTCGCCGTTCTGTTCTTGTTCGTTGTGATGATGCTCGATGTGGATTTCGCGGAGTTGCGCGCGGGCTTTCTTGCCTATCTGCCTATTGGCGCACTGATCGGGATTGTCCTGCTGATTGAGCTTATTATCGTGCTTGGTGCATGGGTAATCACGCCTGAAGTGGCCGCCCATATCACGACACCGGCACCACTGCCGGGGGGCATTTCAAATACCGAAGCGCTGGGGCAAATCCTGTACACGAAGTATGTCTACTTCTTTGAAGCGGCAGGTGTTGTCCTGCTGATAGCGATGATCGGTGCGATCGTCCTGACATTGCGCCACAAGGAAGGCGTGAAACGGCAATCCATTGCCGATCAGGTCGCGCGCAGACCCGAAGAGTCCATTGAAGTCCGGCATGTCGAGCCGGGGCAGGGGCTATAGGAGGCGCGCCATGATGACCGTAGGGCTCCCGCATTATCTCACGCTTGCAGCGATCCTGTTCACGATCGGGATATTCGGCATTTTTCTCAATCGGAAGAATGTGATTGTCATTCTTATGTCGATTGAACTGATGTTGCTGGCGGTCAATATCAATTTCGTCGCTTTCTCTGCCTTTCTGGGCGATCTCGTTGGTCAGGTGTTCGCGCTGCTCGTTCTCACGGTTGCCGCGGCTGAAGCAGCCATCGGGCTTGCCATTGTGGTTGTCTACTTCCGCAACCGCGGCTCGATAGCCGTCGAAGACATCAACATGATGAAGGGGTAGGGGATGTATTACGCCATCGTCTTTTTGCCCCTCCTCGGCGCTCTCACGGCCGGGTTCTTTGGCCGGCTGATCGGGGCACGCGCCAGCGAAATTGTCACCAGCACTTTTCTCGTCATAGCCGCAGGCCTGTCCTGGGTCGCATTTTTTCAGGTCGGACTGGAAGGCCAGGAAGCGCGCATTGAGATTATGCGCTGGGTTTCGTCCGGCGAGCTCCAGGTTTCCTGGGCCTTGCGGATCGATACGCTGACCGCGGTGATGCTGGTGGTCGTCAACTCCATCTCCAGCCTCGTGCATATCTATTCCATTGGCTACATGTCACACGATCCGCACAGGCCACGCTTTTTTGCGTATCTCTCCCTCTTCACCTTCGCCATGCTCATGCTGGTGACATCGGACAATTTCCTGCAGCTGTTCTTTGGCTGGGAAGGCGTCGGGTTGATGTCATATTTGCTGATCGGCTTCTGGTACCAGAAGCCTGAAGCGAACGCCGCGGCGATCAAGGCTTTCGTCGTAAACCGCGTGGGAGACTTTGGTTTCGCGCTGGGTATTTTCGCAATTTTCTACATTTTCGGTGCGATCCAGTTCGACACCGTATTCGCCTCCGCACCCGATCAGGTGGGCAAGACCTTCGCCTTCCTTGGCTGGCAGGTGGATGTGCTTACAGCCATCTGTCTGTTGCTGTTCATGGGCGCCATGGGCAAGTCAGCCCAGTTCCTGCTGCACACCTGGTTGCCCGACGCCATGGAGGGCCCGACGCCTGTGTCAGCCCTGATCCACGCCGCCACCATGGTGACGGCGGGCGTTTTCATGGTCGCGCGCCTGTCACCGCTGTTTGAGTTTTCCCCGACAGCACTCAGCGTCGTTACATTCGTCGGTGCGACGACCGCGTTCTTCGCCGCAACAGTTGGCCTGGTGCAGAACGACATCAAACGCGTGGTCGCCTATTCGACCTGTTCACAGCTCGGCTACATGTTCGTTGCCCTCGGTGTGGGTGCATATGGAGCCGGGATATTCCATCTCTTCACCCATGCCTTTTTCAAGGCGCTGCTGTTTCTCGGATCGGGCTCGGTCATTCATGCTCTCCACGATGAGCAGGACATGCGCCGGATGGGTGGCTTGCGAAAAATCGTGCCCTATACCTGGATCGCAATGGTTATCGGCACCCTGGCGCTGACCGGCTTCCCGTTCCTATCTGGTTTCTACTCGAAGGATGCGATCATCGAAGCCGCGTTCGTCGCGCCCTCCGCCGTCAGCACATATGCTTTCGCACTTACGCTCTTTGCAGCGCTGCTGACGTCGTTCTATTCTTGGCGGCTCATCTTCATGACGTTTCACGGGACAAGTCGTGCGGCGCCTGATGTTCTGAAAAAAGCGCATGAGTCGCCGCTGATTATTCTGATCCCACTTGGCCTGCTGGCGCTTGGATCGATCTTTGCCGGTATCACCTTCCATGAGCTGTTCATTGGCAAGGGTCACCTCGAATTCTGGCGCAGTTCGCTGTTTGTATTACCGTCCAATGAAATTCTCGAAGATCTGCACCACGTGACGGCAGTGGTGCATTGGTCGCCCGCTATACTGATGGCAACCGGGTTCTTGGTCGCTCTGCTGTTCTACAAGATTACGCCGGCGGCACCCGCTAACCTGGCCGAAGCGTTCCGCCCGATTTATCTGTTCCTGCTGAACAAATGGTACTTCGACGAGCTGTATGATGCCGTATTCACCAAACCGGCGATACGGATCGGACGCTTTCTCTGGAAGAAGGGCGACGGTGCAACCATTGACGGTCTCGGACCCGATGGTGTTTCCGCGCGCGTGCTCGATGTCACAAAGGGCATGATCCGGCTACAGAGTGGATATGTGTATCACTACGCCTTCGCCATGCTAATCGGCGTGGCGCTGCTCATTACCTACTTCATGTTTGCTCCGGGAGCCGGCTCATGACGATTGGCTGGCCGATACTCTCCGCGATCATCTTCCTGCCGGTCCTGGGGGCACTCTTTATCCTCGCAATCAGGGGCGACGACGAGATCGCCGTCCGCAATGCCCGTTACGTCGCCCTATGGACGACGCTGATCACTTTCCTTCTGTCGCTGGTGATCTGGATCGAGTTCGACCCGACCACACACGTCTTCCAGTTTCAGGAAGAGTACGGTTGGCTCGGCGGCTCAATAAACTATCGCGTCGGTGTCGACGGCATTTCGATGCTGTTCGTCATCCTCACCACATTCCTTATGCCGCTCTGTGTCCTGGCAAGCTGGAAAGCGGTCCAGTCGCGCGTGAAGGAATATATGGTTGCCTTTCTAATACTGGAAACGCTGATGGTCGGCGTCTTCTGTGCGCTCGATCTGGTGGTCTTCTATCTGTTCTTCGAGGGCGGCCTGATCCCCATGTTCCTCATCATTGGCGTATGGGGCGGTCAACGGCGTGTCTATGCGAGCTTCAAATTCTTCCTCTACACGCTGCTCGGGTCCGTGTTGATGCTGCTGGCCATTATGGCCATGTACTGGGAGGCTGGTACGACCGACATTCCCGCGCTCCTCGTCTACAAGTTTCCGGTGGAGATGCAGGCATGGTTGTGGTTTGCCTTCCTGGCTTCATTCGCCGTGAAGATGCCAATGTGGCCGGTGCACACCTGGTTGCCTGATGCGCACGTTGAAGCCCCGACGGCAGGTTCCGTAGTCCTGGCAGCTGTGCTTCTGAAGATGGGTGGATACGGCTTTCTTCGTTTCTCAATCCCGATGTTCCCACTGGCCACGGAGCAGTTCGCCCCACTCATTTTCCTTCTGTCGGTTATCGCTATCATCTACACGTCTCTCGTGGCGCTGGCACAGGAGGACGTGAAGAAACTCATTGCCTATTCTTCCGTTGCCCATATGGGCTTTGTCACCATGGGTTTGTTCACACTGACAACCCAGGGGCTTGAGGGCGGCATCTTCCAGATGCTGAGCCACGGCATTGTCTCGGCAGCGCTCTTTCTGTGCGTAGGGGTCATTTATGATCGTATGCATACGCGCCAGATCGACGCCTATGGTGGCCTCGTAAACCGCATGCCGCTCTACGCATTCTGTTTCATGGTCTTTACGATGGCCAATGTCGGCCTGCCAGGCACGAGCGGATTCGTCGGTGAATTCCTCACGCTGGTTGGTGCCTTCCGGGTGAACACTTGGGTCGCATTCTTCGCCACCACAGGCGTTATTCTGTCTGCGGCTTACGCGCTGTGGCTCTACCGGCGCATCATCTTCGGACCCCTCGAGAAGCCGGAACTCAAAGGCATCACGGATCTTGAAACCCGTGAGGTGGTGGTGATGGCACCGCTTGTCGTACTGACCATTCTTTTTGGATTCTATCCCGCGCCCTTGCTCGACGTGATGGCGGTCTCAGTCCAGAATCTCATAAAGAATTATGAATCCGCGCTCGCGGCGGCACAGCAAGCCGCACTGGCCATGGCGCGATAGGGAAGTGACATGAACGAAACCGCACCCGTTTCCGTTTTCGTGACGTATTTGCCTGCATTGCCGGAAATCCTGCTGCTTGTTGGGGCAATGGCTTTGCTTATGGTGGGTGCTTTTAGGGGCGAACGTTCAGCTGAAGTTGTAAATTGGGCATCTATCGCCCTGCTGCTCCTGGCAGCCGTCCTGGTTGCGATCATGCCGGCGACCGGAAAAGTCCTGTTCGACGGGGCATTTATCGTTGATTCCTTTGCCCGGTTTATGAAGATTCTAACGCTTATTGGCTCGGCCGCAGCGATCTTTATGTCGTTCGACTATATGCGCCGCGCACGGCTTGAGAAGTTTGAATATCCAATCCTCATAGTGCTCGCCACCCTCGGCATGATGATGATGATCTCGGCGAACGACCTCATCGCGCTCTATCTCGGACTTGAAGTGCAGAGCCTCGCGCTTTATGTCATCGCCGCTTTTCGGACGGACTCCGTGAGGTCCAGCGAAGCCGGGCTCAAATACTTTGTTCTCGGAGCACTTTCATCCGGAATGCTGCTCTACGGATGTTCGTTGATTTACGGCTTTACCGGCACCACCGGTTTTTCCGGAATTGCGGCAGCCGCCACGCTCGGCCAAACCAATCTCGGTCTCATATTCGGCCTGGTCTTTTTCCTTGCAGGTCTCGCATTCAAGGTTTCGGCAGTGCCCTTCCACATGTGGACACCTGATGTCTATGAAGGGGCACCGACCCCGGTTACGGCATTTTTTGCGGCAGCCCCCAAGGTAGCCGCGATGGCCATGTTCCTGCGCGCGGTGCTTGCCGCGTTCCCCGAAATCACACCGCAGTGGCAGCAGATAGTCGTCTTTATCTCGATCGCATCCATGATCCTTGGGGCTTTTGCAGCTATCGGGCAGACCGACATCAAACGGCTGATGGCCTATAGCTCGATTGGGCACATGGGTTATGCGCTTGTCGGTCTTGCGGCGGGAAATGCGGCCGGTGCTCAGGCCGTAATCGTCTATCTGACCATATATCTGGTTATGAACCTTGGCGTTTTCGCCTGCATTCTGTCGATGCGCCGCAGTGACGGCATGGTTGAAGACATTGACGAACTGGCAGGGCTTTCCCGCAATAATCCACCAATGGCCTTCCTACTGGCCATGCTGTTGTTCTCGCTCGCAGGCATTCCGCCACTTGCCGGTTTCTTTGCCAAATTCTACGTGTTTCTCGCGGCCATCAACGCCGGGCTCTATACGCTCGCGGTTATCGGCGTCCTGTCCAGCGTGGTAGGGGCTTATTATTATCTGCGTATCGTCAAGATTATCTATTTCGATGAGCCGGCTGAAAAATTCGAACCCATGCCTGAAGGCCTGAAAGCGGTACTGGGTGTGTCGGGACTGCTTGTAATTCTATTCTTTGCCTATCCGGCACCGCTGGTCGCCGCTGCGAGCGTGGCGGCAAAGTCTCTGTTCTAACAGCATGGACCTGCAAGAGATCGCCCTCCCGCAAGGGTTTCGTTTGGCGACTTATCCGGAACTGGATTCAACCAATGCAGAGGCCATGCGGCTTGCAAACGGTGATGAACCCGGCGGCCTATGGATTTGTGCGCTAGGCCAGACAGCAGGGCGAGGGCGGTACGGGCGGACATGGCAATCATTTTCCGGGAACCTGTTTGCAAGTCTCCTGCTGCGTCCTGGCTGTGAAGCCGGAACGGCTTCACAGCTTGGGTTTGTCGGCGCCCTTGCGGTTTGCGACACCGCCTTCGCCCTGGCGGAAGACACAACAGTAGACATCAAACTCAAATGGCCGAACGACCTTCTTCTAGACGGCATGAAGGCAGGCGGCATTTTGCTCCAAAGCACAACTGATACCTCAGGTGCATTGGCCGTGGTCATAGGTGTGGGACTTAATCTCGCCAAGCACCCGGAGAACACCGACTACCCAGCCACCGATTTTGCGATTCACGGGCTCACAGCAGATCCCGCGCGCGCGCTGCAGCACCTTGCAAAAGCATGCGCCCAGTGGCTTTCGGTATGGGACAGCGGCGAAGGCTTTAGCCATATTCGCGGTTCCTGGGCCGAACGGACGTTGCCCGTGGGAAGTGCCCTTGAAGTCCGACTTGCCGGAGAACAGATCAACGGATTATTTCAGGGAATTGACGAGGACGGAGCCTTGATCCTCAAGGAGGCCGAGGGCATCGAAAGACGCATTACCACTGGCGACATTTTCCCGCTATAACCGAGAAACCCCATTTCACTCCTTATCTTATATGGCAAAAAACATCGCTAATTCTTTAAACGAACTCGTTTTTCTTCCCCTTGGCGGAGTCGGCGAGATCGGCATGAATCTCTACCTATATGGCACTGGCCCCTCGCACAGGCGTTCCTGGCTGATGGTTGATCTGGGCGTGACGTTCGGCGGACCGGCGGAGCCAGGCGTGGAGCTCATTCTACCCGACATCCGCTTCATCGAAGAGGAACGGGACAACCTCTGCGGGATCATTCTTACCCACGCGCACGAGGACCATTTTGGAGCCGTCATGAAGCTCTGGCCGCGGTTGAGGGCACCGCTTTATGCAACGCCATTTACCGCCGCACTCCTACGCGCAAAACTCATCGAGGAAGGCCTGGAGGGCGAAATCCCCATTGAGGAAGTACCATGCCGCTCCAAACTTGATGTCGGGCCCTTCCATGTCGAGTTGGTCAACATGGCACACTCAATTCCTGAGACGAATGGGTTGCTCATTCAAACCGATGCCGGCACTGCTTTTCATACAAGCGACTGGAAACTCGACCCATCGCCTGTGGTCGGGTCTACCACTGATGAGGCGCGGATCAGCAAGATCGGCAGAGACGGACTGGACGCTCTTGTCTGCGACTCAACGAATGCAGTACGCGAAGGCGTGTCTGCTTCGGAGACGGATGTCGCGAAGAGTATTTCCGAGATTGTCTCCAAGGCGCCGCACCGTGTTGCGGTGACAACTTTCGCGTCGAACGTGGCACGGCTGCGTACGGCCATGGATGCCGCTGTTGCGTGCGACCGTCACGTCGTTGTCGTCGGGCGCGCCATGAAACGCGTCATCCAGGTCGCGGAGGAAACGGGATATCTGCCCGCTGGTTATGAGTTCTTGACTGAAGATGACTACGGTCATCTTCCCCGTGAAAAAGTGCTCGCCCTGTGTACCGGCAGTCAGGGTGAAAGACGCGCAGCACTTTCACGCATCGCATCAGACTCTCATCCCCGCGTAACTTTTTCTCGCGGGGACCTGGTTCTGTTCTCAAGTCGTACAATTCCCGGAAATGAGAAAGCAGTTGGGCGGATACAGAATGATCTTATCGACCGTGAGATAGAAATCGTCACCGATGCCGACGCGCCGATCCACGTGTCCGGGCACCCGCGTCAAGGCGAATTGCAACAACTCTACAAATGGACAAAACCCAAGGTCCTGATCCCCATGCACGGTGAACCGCGCCATCTGCAAGCACAGGTCAAATTCGCTGCTGAGCAGGGTGTGAAGTCTATTGTCTCGGGGCGCAACGGATCAATGATCCGCCTGTGCCCGGGTCCTGCAGAAGTGATCGATGACGCGCCCTCCGGCCGAACTTACATGGACGGCCGAATTCTCGTTTCCGCAGGAGATGGATCAGTCGCGGAACGCCGCCGCCTTAGTTTTGGCGGCGCTATCGCCATGTCCATTGTCCTGGACAAAAACGGAGATCTGCTTGCCGAACCGCAAGTGACCATCATCGGCGTTCCGGCGGAAACAGAAGACGGAACACTGTTTTCTGAAATCGCTCTGAATGCCGCACAAGGTGTAGTGGAGGGCCTTCCACGACCACGCAGGCGGGACAGTGCCCTTGTCGCGGAAGCGGTTCGCAGGGCGATACGCGGTGAGGTCAATGCACATTGGGGCAAAAAACCGCCCTGCAGTGTCATGGTCACAGTGATATAGACTGGCGGACAGACAAATCACCCCTTGGCGCCACAGGAGGGCCGGAACCGACTATGATCGGCAAATTGAATCATATCGCTATCGCCGTACCGGACATTAATGCAGCAGCCGCACTCTATCGCGAAACTCTGGGTGCCCAGGTCTCTGACGCCGTACCCCAACCTGATCACGGCGTCACAACCATCTTCATTGAACTCCCTAACACAAAGGTTGAACTTCTGGAGCCGTTGGGGGAGGGATCGCCAATCGCGAAGTTCCTTGAACGCAATCCGGACGGCGGGATCCATCATATTTGCTACGAAGTGGATGACATCGACGCTGCGAGCGACCGTCTGACGCAGAAGGGATTGCGGATCCTTGGAGATGGCGAACCAAAAATCGGGGCTCACGGCAAACCGGTTCTGTTTCTGCATCCAAAAGATCTGAACGGTACGCTGGTTGAGCTGGAGCAGGCCTAAGGCCTGGATATATGATCCGATGAATCTTGTGTTGGCGGTGGCGATCTATTTCGTGATCTGGTGGATCGTACTGTTCGCGGTTCTACCCTTCGGAATCAGAACGCAGCACGAAGCAGGCGAGGTCGTACCCGGTACGGAGAAGAGTGCGCCGGTCGCACCGAGGCTTGGACGCAAAATGATTGCCACCACCATCGTCGCCGCGATTGTCTTCGCAATGATCTATTGGCTGGTAGAAGGGGGTGTTGTCACTCTCGACGACATTCCATTTCTGCCACGCTTTGAAGATGCCCGGGTGCGTGGTTAGTTTTGGCCAGGCCGATAAAAAAAGGGCAAAAAAAGAAGCAAGGTCCATAAGACCTTGCTTCGCAGTCTCAATGCTCCAGACTTATGATCTGATAGTGCGAACACCCTGCTTGTACGCAAAACTGGCAAGAGGCACTTCAGGATAAGCCGCGCTCACATCTTCAAAATCAAATGAGGCGCCGGAGCTGTCTTCCTCCCAAGACTTGGACCAAATACTGCGCCTCTTAACGAGGCTGTGACGTGTTCCGGTCCAGAACAGACATAGCTTTTTTTTGGAACACTATCGAAACGGTTACACATTGTCATTTCCTTTTTTTGTCCGTGCACTGATGAAGCAAGAAGATGGATAGCACCATCATATTTTGTTTACGCCTTTCCAATGGCTTGGACGTTTTTTGAAGTCTGATTGTCTAATATAAAATTTCGTTAATGATGGTCGTCAGATTTGTCAGATTTTGAGTGCTTCCGTTAGGGCCGCATTAAGCGGAATTGGCCTATGCTGAATGCCATGAGACACGAAGCCCATACATTCGAACAAATGATCATCTGCTGGCTTGCCATCGCCATGGCGATACTGTTCATGATCGTCCCTCAGACAGCGCAGAGTGGCGCCTATGAAACCGGTCAGCGCGGATACCACGCGCCGCGGTGGTCAAATGCCGCACAACTTCAACAGGGGCTCATTGCCGGCCCGGACTGCGTAGCGATGGCGCCCGGTGCAAGCGCTGAGTATATCCCAGGACGAAATGCTTACGGACAGCCTGTCCCTCCTGCAGACAGCCCAATGATATTCGGCAACGCATTTCCGGTTGACCTCGATCTGGAAGTGAAACTCAAAACCAAGAAAATCGGCAGAAAATCCATTGACGTCTATCCCGACGGATTGGGATACGATCAGGCGTCCAATCAAGTCACCTTGAACGGTCAGCCCCTTCATCAAGATTGCCTGACCTCGTCAAAGTGAGTTATTAGCGCCGCATTTGTTACCGCTGGCCCGGTCGATGGCATAGTGTTATGCCGCTATGCCTTCGGCATATGTTGGATTCGCTCAACCACCAAAACGCCCCGGCTCATTAACAAAGGCAGCGCCTATGAGGCTCAGCGAGTATTTTCTGCCCATCCTCCGCGAAGACCCAAAGGAAGCGGAGATCGTTTCGCACAGGCTCATGCTGCGCACAGGCATGGTGCGCCAGTCGAGCGCGGGCATCTATTCATGGCTGCCGCTTGGTTATCGCGTTTTGCGGAAAATCGAACAGATCGTTCGCGAAGAGCAGGATCGCTCAGGTGCCATTGAGATGCTGATGCCGACAATTCAGTCAGCAGACATCTGGCGAGAGAGCGGACGCTATGACGACTACGGCAAGGAGATGCTCCGTATCACCGATCGCCACGACCGCGACATGCTGTATGGGCCCACAAATGAGGAACTCGTTACCGAGATTTTTCGCGATTCCGTCAAGTCCTACCGGGACCTGCCGCGCAACTTGTATCATATCCAATGGAAATTCCGCGATGAGATCAGACCTCGCTTCGGAGTGATGCGCGGTCGCGAATTTCTGATGAAGGATGCCTACTCGTTCGACCTTTCGCCAGAGTCAGCCCGCATATCCTACAACAAGATGTTCGTGGCCTACCTACGCACCTTTGAGCGTATGGGCCTCAAATCCATTCCCATGGCTGCCGACACCGGACCCATCGGCGGGGATCTCAGTCACGAATTTATCGTGCTGGCGGACACCGGTGAAAGTCAGGTCTATTGCGACCGCGACCTGATCGAACGCGAAGCTCCCGGAGAAGACGTCGATTTTAATGCTGACCTCTCACCGATCATTGAATCCTGGACCAGCAAGTATGCTGCAACGGACGAAAAACACGACCCCAAACAATTCGAGGCACAGGTAGAAATCGAAAACAGGGTCACGGCACGTGGCATCGAAGTCGGTCACATTTTTTACTTTGGGACAAAATACACCGAAGCCATGAATTGCCGCGTACAGGGACCGGATGGGAAACTGATCCCGGTCGAATGCGGCTCTTATGGCATCGGCGTTTCCCGGCTTGCCGGCGCCATCATCGAAGCAAGCCACGACGAAGCCGGCATTATCTGGCCTGACTCTGTCGCGCCATACAACGTTGCATTGATCAATTTGAAGGCGGGCGACGCGGAGACCGATGCGGCTTGCAATGATCTTTATGCCAAACTCGGCAATACAGGTGTCGATGTGCTTTATGATGACACCGACGAACGTGCTGGTGCTAAATTTGCCGCAATGGACCTGCTCGGATTGCCATGGCAGATCATCGTCGGACCGCGCGGACTCAAACAGGGTGAAGTAGAGCTCAAGCGCCGCGCTACGGGCGAACGCCAAACATTGACACCGGATGCCGCGTTCAATCGTATTGTAGACGGAAGCTAAGAAACGCCGGGAACAGACAAGGGCAGGGCGATGAGCGATGTCACGCATACACGGCCGTTTTCCGGTTTCGAATGGATGATCGCTGCGCGCTATTTGCGCGCGCGCCGCAAAGAAGGGTTTATTTCTGTCATTGCCGGCTTTTCCTTCATTGGCATCATGCTTGGCGTTGCAACCCTCATAATCGTTCTTTCAGTCATGAACGGTTTCCGCAGCGAGCTGTTTGACAAGATCCTCGGGCTGAACGGACATGTGGTCATTCATGCCATGAACGGCCGGTTCACTGACTACGACCAGGTCGCAGAACGGCTGCGGAAGGTTGAGGGGGTCAAACGCGTTCTACCGCTCATCGAAGGTCAGGCGATGGTATCCACCACCTCGCTGGCGAGCGGCGCGCTGATACGCGGCATGTCGGAGAAAAGCCTGAAATCACTCACGACCATTTCGGAAAACATTCGCGGCGGCACGCTTGACAAGTTCGACGACGGCACCGGTATCGCAATGGGCACGCGCCTCGCCAATCAACTGCGCGTCAAGGTCGGCGACAAGATTACCCTGGTGGCTCCACGCGGAGCGACCACGCCGTTTGGAACAGCACCGCGGGTCAAGCGTTACAATCTCAACGCCGTTTTTGAAATGGGCATGTCCGAATACGATAATTCAATCATCTTCATGCCACTCCCCGAAGCGCAGCGCTATTTCAACAAGCCAAAGATGGTATCCGTCCTGGAAATGGTGGTCGACAACCCGGACAAGGTTGGTGCGTTACGACCGGCAATTTTAGAAGCGGGCGGTCCGAGCATCTATGTAACCGACTGGCGGCAACGCAATGCGAGCTTTTTCAGCGCGCTTCAGGTGGAACGGAACGTCATGTTTCTGATTCTGACGCTTATCGTGCTTGTAGCGGCCCTCAACATCATTTCCGGCCTGATCATGCTGGTAAAAGACAAGGGCGCGGATATTGCGATTCTGCGCACTATGGGCGCCACGCGTGGAACTATTATGCGGGTTTTCTTCATCACCGGCGCCAGCATCGGCGTTGTCGGAACCATCGCAGGCCTTCTGCTCGGTATCGTCGTGTGCCTCAACGTTGAGTCGATCCGTAAGTTCATCTCCTATCTGACCAGCACCGATCTGTTCTCACCGGAGTTGTACTACCTCTCTCAACTCCCCGCCGAGATCGACTCTGGCGAAGTTGTCACCGTAGTCCTGATGGCGTTGACATTGTCCGTGATCGCAACCCTTTACCCATCTTGGCGGGCAAGCCAGCTCGACCCCGTCGAAGCATTGCGGTACGAGTAAGCTCAGTGGACAGCGGCACCCGTATACCGATCTTAGGCCTTCGCGGCCTCAGCCTGACTTATCATCAGGGCGAACGCGATATTGAAATCCTCAAAAAAGCATCCGGTGATGTTTACGCCGGGGAGGCAGTTGCTTTGCTCGGCCCATCGGGTTCCGGCAAATCCTCGCTGCTACATATTCTCGGACTTCTGGATCGCCCAAACAAAGGCAAAATCTTGCTTGAGGGTGAGGACTGCGTCACAAAATCCGATTACGAGCGCACGCTGCTCAGACGCGCCAAGCTCGGTTTCGTCTATCAGTTTCACCACCTGCTTCCCGAATTCAGTGCAATCGAAAATGTGATGTTGCCCCAGCTCATACTTGGTGCAACGAGGTCACAAGCCGAGGCGCATGCCCGGAAACTTCTCAAGGGTCTTGGCCTTGCAAAACGACTCGACCACCGTCCGTCACAACTCTCCGGCGGGGAGCAGCAGCGCGTCGCGATCGCACGAGCGGTTGCCAACTCGCCAAGAGTGCTGCTTGCCGATGAACCAACAGGCAATCTGGACCCGGAAACCGCTGAGGTCGTCTTCCAGCAACTCATGTCTCTGGTACAGGATTCCGGCGTGACGGCTCTTATCGCCACACACAATCTCGACATCGCCCGGCGCATGACCCGGATATGGAAACTCGATCAAGGCAAGATTGCCGAAGCGCTGCCTGTTGACATCTAGTTGACGGTCACCGGATTTCATTGCTCGCGCCTTGTCTGCACGAGCGAATCTGGCAATGTGAGTGGCCTTGGCTGGAAGCGGAGACCGCATCATGCAAACAGGAGAAATCGCGCGCCCGTTCGTCCATTTGCGCGTGCACTCCGCCTATTCGTTACTGGAGGGTGCGCTCACTATTTCCCGACTGGCGGAACTCACCAGTGCATGTGGCATGCCGGCTCTTGCGCTCGCTGACCGCGACAATCTGTTTGGAGCTCTCGAATTTTCCGAAACGCTGGTTGGCGCAGGTGTGCAACCAATCACAGGCTGTGCACTGCGTGTGGATTTTGCCGATATTGCGTCGGGCAACGGACATCAGGAAATTTCTGGCCCAACAGACGCTTCCTGCGGGTATGTCGTATTGCTGGCCAAGGACGAAGACGGTTATTCCGCGCTTATGCACCTGAGCAGCAAAGGCTTTCTCGATCACCCTGAAGCCTCCGTCTCCCACGTTACATTCGAAGAGTTGCGTGACCAGTCGAAGGGATTGATTGCGCTCACCGGTGGCCCTGAAGGACCCGTCGACAAGGCCCTGCGGGCAGGCAACAAGACGCTCGCAGAAGCCAGACTGGAATCCCTCTTGGATCTGTTTGGTGACGAGCTCTATGTAGAACTTCAGCGCCACGGACTGGAAGAAGAGAGGGTCGTTGAGCCAGATCTGTTGGCTTTCGCCTACCGGCATGAGATTCCGCTGGTGGCTACGAACCAACCCTATTTTGCCAGGCAGGACGATTTTGAAGCCCATGACGCCCTGATCTGCATTGCCGAGGGCACGTATATCGGTGTCGATGAACGCCGTCGTCTTACACCTCAGCACTATTTCAAGAGTGCAGAGGAAATGGCGGCGTTGTTCAGCGATCTGCCGGAAGCAATCGACAACACCGTTGAAGTTGCAAAGCGGTGTGCCTTCCGGCCGCAAACACGCGATCCGATCTTGCCGCAATGGGCTTCCGGAAACTCCCAAGACCCCAAAGAGGCCGAGGCAAAAGAGCTGCGAACTCAGGCTGAAGAAGGACTCAAGCGGCGTCTTAGCGAACAAGGGCCCGCGGAGGGCTTCGATAAATCTGCCTATTGGGAGCGGCTGGAACTGGAGCTCGGGATCATCAGCCGTATGACTTATGCGGGCTATTTTCTGATTGTCGCCGATTTCATTCAATGGGCCAAGAATGCTGACATTCCCGTGGGACCAGGGCGCGGCTCAGGAGCGGGCTCTCTTGTAGCATGGTCACTGACGATTACGGATCTCGACCCCATCCGGTTCGGACTTCTGTTCGAACGGTTCCTCAATCCCGAACGCGTCTCCATGCCTGACTTTGACATCGACTTCTGCCAGGACCGGCGCGATGAAGTCATCACTTACGTTCAGGACAAGTATGGCGACGACCGGGTGGCGCAGATCATCACTTTCGGAAAACTGCAGGCGCGCGCGGTTTTGCGCGATGTAGGGCGCGTCCTGCAAATGCCTTATGGCCATGTTGACCGGCTATGCAAGATGGTGCCCGCAGATCCCGCAAATCCAGTCAGCCTGCCTGCGGCTATTGCGGGTGAGCCCAAGCTTCAGGAGGAAAGGGACCGTGAACCGATAGTCGGACGCCTGCTCGATATCGGTCAAAGGCTCGAGGGGCTATACCGCCATGCCTCGACCCATGCCGCGGGAATTGTGATCGGTGACAGGCCCCTGACCGAACTGGTTCCGCTCTACCGCGATCCACGTTCGAGCCTGCCTGCGACCCAATTCAACATGAAATGGGTGGAAGCAGCAGGTCTGGTCAAATTCGACTTTCTCGGTCTGAAGACCCTCACGGTCATCGAAAAATCCAGGGAGTTGCTTTCGCGCAGGGGTGAAAAGGTCGATCCTGCTCGCATTCCCCTGGACGATGCACGAACGTTCGAACTGCTCTCAGAAGCGGACACTGTCGGTGTGTTCCAGCTGGAAAGTGCCGGTATGCGCGAGGCGCTGCGGAAACTCAAACCTGACCGGTTCGAAGATATCATCGCCATGGTTGCGCTCTACCGCCCCGGACCGATGGACGACATTCCCCGCTACATTGCATGCAAAACCGGCGCTGAGCCCGTTACCTATCCCCACCCGTCGCTGGAGAAAATTCTAAGCGAGACCTATGGGGTGATCGTTTACCAGGAACAGGTGATGCAGATCGCGCAGTTGCTTTCCGGCTACTCGCTCGGGGAAGCAGATCTGCTGCGCCGAGCCATGGGCAAAAAAATCAAGAAAGAAATGGACCAGCAAAGGTCACGGTTTGTAGACGGGGCTGTTGCCAATGATGTCGATAAGGGAACCGCGGAATACATATTCGAGCTGATCGCAAAGTTTGCCGGCTATGGCTTTAACAAGTGTCACTCTGGTCCCTACGCGCTCATCGCCTATCAGACCGCATATCTGAAGGCCAATTATCCGGTTGAGTTCCTGGCAGCTTCGATGACCCTGGACATGGGCAATACCGACAAGCTCAATATCTTCGTGCAGGATGCGCGCCGGGGTGACATCACCATTGAACCGCCTTGCGTGAACGCTTCGTTCGCGGACTTCGGTGCAGCCGACAATTCCATCCGGTATGCCCTAAGCGCCCTGAAGAATATGGGACGCGCCGCCGCCGAGCATATTGTCATCGAACGCGAAGCCAACGGGAACTACAAGAGCGTTGCAGATTTCGCCCACCGAATTGACGTACGCCTGCTCAACAAACGTGGTCTTGAGGCTCTCATAGCTGCTGGCGCGCTCGACGAATTCGACACTGACCGGGGCAAGTTGTTCGCCAACACCGATCGCATTTTGCGGGCCGGCGCGGTTCCTGAAAACGCAAACCAGAACGACTTGTTCGGGTCAGAAACGGCACGCGAACTTGTCCTCCGTGAGGCTGAGCCCTGGGTTCCTGTTGATCGTCTTTCGCGCGAACAGGAAGCCATCGGTTTCTTCGTCTCAGGACACCCACTGGATGAATATGAAGCGGTGCTGGAACAACAAGGCATCCTTACTTGGGCACAGTTCAGCGCACGTGCTTCGTCAAGCGCGGCAGCGGCAAGACTGGCGGGCGTCGTATCCTACAAACAGGAGCGCACCTCGGCACGTGGCAACCGCTTCGCTTTCGTCGGCTTTTCTGACCAGACGGGCCAATTTGAAGCGGTTGTGTTCTCCGAACTGCTGTCATCGCATGGGGAGCTGCTTGAGCCCGGCACACCGCTTCTCGTCGACATAGAGGCTGAGGCTGCAGCGGATGCTCTCAGAGCCCGCCTCACGGGCGTCGAACCTTTGGAGTCGGCGGCAAACCGCTCCCAGAGCGGCATGCGCGTCATCGTCGACGACCCCGCATCGCTTAAACAAGTCCGGGCAGGCCTCTCGGCCAACGGCGAGGGCGAGGTGCGGCTCGTCCTGCGTCTTCCGAGTGTGGGGCGTGAACTTGAAATCGAAATGCCCGGCCGGTACGACGTTTCATCCAGCCGAAGAGGGGCACTTAGCGTCATCAAAGGCGTTAGTGCAGTTGAACCGATACTCGCGCCTAATACACGGCAATTGGCAAATGGCCGCGGCACTCCGGCGCTCACGCTTGCAAAGGCATGAGTTCACCCCTATAAGGCGGCCATCACACACGTGGATGCCAAGCGGTAGGCCTTTCCCGGTTCTTACTGGGCCCGGTTATGACTGGGATTAAAGGTTCTGCCACTTTCCGGTGCGTCGCAGGGAACTGACGACGTCAACTCATCCGCGGAGGTTCAACCGGAAAAGGAGATTGCAGTCATGGCACTGCCTACTTTTAATATGCGCGAACTGCTTGAGGCAGGCGTGCATTTCGGACATCAAGCACACCGCTGGAATCCGAAGATGGGACCTTACATCTTCGGCTCACGCAACAATATTCACATTATCGATCTGGCTCAGACCGTACCGCTGCTGCATCAAGCACTGGTGACAGTGTCCGATACCGTCGCGCGAGGCGGTCGATTAATGTTCGTCGGCACCAAGCGCCAAGCTTCCGATACAATCGCGGAAAGCGCCAAACAATGCGCTCAGTATTTCATCAACCACCGTTGGCTTGGTGGCACGCTGACCAACTGGCAGACGATTTCGAAGTCCATCAAGCGGCTACGCAAGTTGGAAGAATTGCTCGACGGCGAGGGTCAAGGTCTCACCAAAAAGGAATTGCTTCAGCTCACGCGCGAACGAGACAAGATCGAACGAGCGCTGGGCGGCATCAAGGACATTGGCGGCCTGCCGGATGTTTTATTTGTCGTCGATACGAATAAAGAATCCATCGCAGTCGCTGAAGCGCGGAAACTGAAAATTCCCGTCATCGCTGTTGTCGACACCAACTGCGATCCCGATGACGTCGATTTCCCAATTCCTGGCAATGACGATGCAGGTCGTGCGATCGCTTTGTATTGCGATCTGATTTCACGGGCGGCAATTGACGGCATCGCGCGCGCTCAGGGTGGGGCGGGTATGGATGTTGGTGAATCGGCAACACCCCCGGTCGAAGAAGCTCTGACTGAAAAAGACGCCAAGTCCGGCACGACAAAAAAACAAGAAAAGAGCAAAACCGACAAGGCAAAGGTCTCCGAAAAAGCCGACAAGGCGGACGCGAAGACCAAGAAGACTGATGCCAAAGCCGACAAGCCGGCGGAAGATGCGGCTGAAGAGCCTGCGGCAAAAAAAGAGACCGAGAAGAAACCTGCCGAGGCGAAGGAACCAGAAAAAAAGGCAAGTGGATTCGAGCGACTCAAGAAAGCTGACGGTGAGGCCGACGACCTCAAGGCGCTTACGGGCGTCGGGCTAGTGCTTGAGAAAACACTCAATGAATTCGGCATTTTCCACTATCGGCAAATCGGCGGACTCAAGAAAGCTGAGATTGCGGAGATCGACGAAGCGCTGGACCTCAAGGGCCGCATCGAGCGGGACGAGTGGGTGAAGCAGGCCAAGGAATTGGCTAAAAAGTAGCAGCCTTGGACCTTTGCTACCGGCGCAAACGACACACAAAAAACAACCAGAATCCATAGGATACGGATATGACTACCATCACAGCATCAATGGTGAAGGAACTGCGCGAAAAGACCGGCGCAGGCATGATGGATTGCAAAACGGCGCTTGGCGAGAACGATGGCGACATGGAGTCTGCTGTTGACTGGCTCAGGACGAAGGGACTGGCGAGCGCCGCAAAAAAAGCCGGCCGCGTGGCGGCTGAAGGTCTTGTTGGGCTTGCAACGGAGGGAACAACTGGCGCTCTGGTTGAAGTCAATTCCGAAACCGACTTTGTGGCACGCAATGAACAGTTTCAGGAGTTGGTTTCGAATATTGCCAATCTCGCCCTCAAGGCTGACGATACGAGCGCACTCGAAGCAATGCCATATAAAGATGGCGGCCTCTCTGTTGCAGAGCAATTAACAGAGATGGTGGGCACCATCGGCGAAAATATGGTGTTGCGCCGCAGCCAGCGCATCGAAGTCTCAGACGGTGTGGTGAGCGGTTACATTCATAACGCGGCTGCGCCAGGATTGGGAAAAATCGGCGTATTGGTCGGTCTTGAATCAACCGGCGACAAAGGAAAGCTTGAAGACCTCGCGCGCAAAATTGCGATGCATGTGGCTGCGGCAAATCCGATTGCAGTAACTGAAGACGACATCGACTCAGATGTCATTGACCGCGAGCGCGCTGTACTTAGCGAGCAGGCCAGGGAATCAGGCAAGCCTGAGGAGATCATTGAAAAGATGGTCGATGGACGCTTACGCAAATTCTATGAGGAAGTTGCGCTGATGTCCCAGGTCTATGTCATTGACGGCGAAAGCAAGGTTCGCGATGCAGTTAAAGCCGTTGAAGGCGAGATCGGGTCCCCCATTAAAGTCATTGGCTTCGTGCGTTATGCGCTCGGAGAAGGCGTTGAGAAGGAAGAAGGCGATTTTGCTGCCGAAGTCGCGGCCGCTGCAGCTGGAAACTAAACGCTTTTCCCTCGAACGAGCATCGATTCCCGGATTTGCTTCAGCAATTATCCTTGCTGTAGGTCACGTTATTCTCATAATTGACCCTCAGTTAGGCTAGAGGGTGGCTGCTGGCAGCAGGAAAGCGGTTTAGGGTGCGGGTCCCAAAGCGACACGAAACACAATGTTTGGCGTTGTCCCCATAGACATCTATCATGCATAAACCTCCTGCCGGAGCCCGGCGCAACCGGATAGCCTTTATCCGGTTCTTGTACGTTTCATGGGAGTGGGACCATGTCTAAGTTCGATTTGAAGGATTTGGAAAGACGCATGGACGGTGCGCTCAGCGTGCTGAAGCAGGAATTTGGTGGACTGAGGACGGGACGCGCAAACGCCAGCCTGTTGGACCCCGTTACTGTGGATGCATATGGAACGCCAATGCCTCTCAATCAGTTGGCGACCGTTACCGTCCCTGAGCCGCGGACAATCAACGTGCAAGTCTGGGACAGATCACAAGTGGATGCGGTTGATAAAGCAATCCGCGAATCCGGCCTGGGTCTTAACCCGATCGGGGAGGGACAGGTATTGCGGATCCCAATACCGGAACTCAATGAGGAGCGTCGTCAGGAACTTGCTAAACTGGCCGCAAAATATGCTGAACAGGCACGAGTTGCTGTCAGGAATGTCCGTCGCGATGGCATGGAGCAGCTCAAACGGCAGGAAAAAGCCGGTGAGATTGGTCAAGACGAACAACATACCCATGGCGCCGAAGTCCAGGAGATCACGGACACGATTATCAAGAGTATCGACGATGCACTCTCCGCTAAGGAAGCGGAGATCATGCAGGTCTGAATTGCGGACCGGGAACAATGTATAAGACACCAGCCTGAGACAACGAAGTGCGCGGGACCCGTGACCATTCCAAACCAAACTGTCGGCCAACCAGTTGAACAAAGGGATATGCCCCGGCATATCGCCATAGTCATGGATGGCAATGGTCGCTGGGCTGCTGAAAGGGAGCTCAGCCGCTCTGAAGGTCACAAGCACGGTGTCGAAAGCGTACGAAGGGTGGTGCGTGCGGCAATTGAGTTGGACCTGCCGTTTCTGACCCTGTTCAGTTTTTCGTCAGAAAACTGGTCACGGCCGCAATCCGAGATCCGCGATCTCATGTCCTTGCTGCGTCGCTTTATCCGAACCGATCTTGCCGATTTGCATAAACATGGCGTGAGAATCCGTGTGATTGGGGAACGCAGCGGTATCGAAGGCGACATCATCCGATTGATCGAAGACGCCGTCGCGCTCACCTCGGGAAATTCCGGACTGCAGCTTACCGTCGCGTTCAACTATGGGGGGCGGGATGAGATCACCCGCGCTGCCCGTCGGATTGCACAAGAGGTCAAAGAGGGCAGGTTGGAGCCTGATGACGTCACATCAGAAGTATTCGGTAATCATCTCGATACAGCAGGCATGCCCGATCCGGATCTGCTGATCCGTACCAGCGGCGAGATGCGATTATCAAATTTTCTGCTGTGGCAATGCGCCTATACGGAATTCGTCTTCGTCGACACCTATTGGCCGGACTTCACACGCGAAGCGCTTGAAAATGCAATCATGTCATTCCGCGATAGAGAACGCAGGTTTGGCGGACTTCAGGCAAGGTCCACCGCGTGACCAGCGCTTCCCCCAGTCCCAAGGGCGGTCAAGCATCTCAACCCGGTGAATTGGTAAAGCGCGCAACCTCTGGCGTATTGCTGGTAACGTTGACGGCCATACTGACCGTTGCGGGCCTCTGGCCTTTCACGCTCATGATCGCGGCAGGCGGCGCGATCCTGGCTTGGGAGTGGGGTCAGCTGACACGCAATCGGGCGTGGGATGTAAGTTTCTACATTCACGCCGCATCTGTAGTCGCCGCCTGCATTTTCACAGCTGCCGCAGCACCAGCATGGATACCGCTGGGTCTACTCGGTGCAGGAATGCTTGGCGTTGCATTTCTGGGAGCGTCACCCGCAGAACGTGTCTGGTCCGCTCTTGGAGTGCTCTATCTGGGCATCCCGTGTTGCCTGCTCATCGCGTTCCGCTCCGATCCTTCTTTCGGGATCGTGGCCGTTTTCTTCCTGTTTCTGGTTGTCTGGTCAGCGGACACGGCAGCGTATTTTGTCGGGCGCACCCTGCGAGGACCCAAACTTGCTCCGGCCATCTCTCCCGGCAAGACCTGGTCGGGGTTTGCCGGCGGGCTTGTCGTCCCCACTTTGCTGGCTTATGGGTATGCGTTATGGCTCGGAGGCACGTCAGCCTTTGGTGTCGCGCTGACCGGTGTCGGATTGGCATTTGCGAGTCAAATGGGTGATTTGGCAGAATCAGCCATAAAACGAACCTTTGACGTTAAGGATTCAGGAAAATTGCTTCCCGGGCACGGCGGTCTGTTCGACAGAGCTGACGGACTGGTCGGCGCGGTATTGGCAGCTGGATGTTTGGCTTGGTTTCGCAACACATTAACTCCAGCTCAATCTTTTTTAATTTGGCCGTAGCGCGTTTTTCAGGCATTGCATCTGCAGGCCATCACGAAGCGGACCGAGGCAAATGGGATCAATGACTGCAGTTGCCGCACCAGCGAAGATCCAAGCCCCACGCCGTATCAGTGTGTTGGGGGCAACGGGCTCGGTTGGCTGCTCGACATTGGACCTGATACGCCGTGATCCCAATCGCTACCAGGTTGTTGCACTGTCAGCGAACAGCAATTTTGAGCTGCTGGCCCGCCAGGCTATAGAACACCACGCTGAATTGGCGGTACTAGCCGACCCTTCCGGGTATCAGGACCTGAAAGCCGCACTTTCGGGCACGAACATTGAAGCCGCAGCGGGCTCAGAAGCGCTGATGGAAGCTGTCGCGCGGCCTGCGGACTGGACAATGGCCGCCATTATGGGTTGTGCCGGATTGCGTCCCACATTGAGGGCCGCGGAACACGGCAATTGTCTGGCCCTGGCCAACAAGGAATGCCTTGTCGCCGCCGGTGAAGTCTTCATGGACGCGGTCAATCGGTACGGCACACAGCTTCTTCCCGTTGACTCAGAGCACTCGGCGGCCTTCCAGGCCATCGATACCAGCGTTTCAGACGCAATTGAAAAGATCACATTGACGGCTTCAGGTGGACCATTTCGCACCTGGACGTCGGAACAGATGGCAATTGCCACACCGGAAGATGCGCTGAAGCACCCGACCTGGTCGATGGGCAGGAAGTTAACGATCGATTCCGCAACGTTGATGAACAAGGGGCTGGAGCTGATCGAGGCCTATTATCTGTTTCCGGTGGAGCCGAATCAGCTCGATGTGGTGATTCATCCTCAATCAATTGTGCATTGTCTGGTTGAGTATTCCGATGGTTCCGTTCTCGCTCAACTCAGTTCGCCGGATATGCGTACGCCAATTGCCTACTCACTGGCCTGGCCGGAACGCATGTGGGCTCCGACAGAGCGGCTCGATCTGACAAAAATAGGATCGCTCAACTTCGAATCGCCTGATAATGAACGTTTTCCGGCCTTGCGTTTGGCACAGGAGGCCATGGAGGCGGATAACGGCGCGACAACCGTTCTCAATGGGGCCAATGAAATTGCAGTTCAGGCGTTTCTGGATCGCAAAATTGGTCTTCCCTCTATTTCCGCACTTGTGGCAGAGACGGTGGAGGCGGCTTCACGCGAAGGCATATCGAAGCCGAAGGCACTTGATGACGTTTTTGCTCTCGACGAAATGGGCCGCAGATTGGCACGTTCGTTGCTATTGGAAATGGACTGACCATATAAACACGCATCGCGGCATGCGAGCAGGAGGCACTGGTTAATGGACGTAATTACCACTCTAGTAGGATACGGAGAGTCGTTTTTTTCCTATCTCCTGCCATTTCTGTTCGTCTTGACGGTCGTCGTCTTTTTTCATGAGCTTGGCCATTTTGTTGTGGCGCGCTGGTGCAACGTGACAGTTCGCGTATTTTCTATTGGGTTCGGCCGGGAAATTTTTGGTTTCTACGACAAGAAAGGAACCCGATGGCGGCTTTCCTGGATTCCACTTGGCGGCTACGTGAAGTTTCTCGGTGATGAGAATGCCGCCAGCGTGCCCGATCATGAATCTATGGAGAAACTCAGTAAAGAGGACCGCGAGGGTGCTTTTCATAACAAACACCTGAGCCAGCGAGCTGCCGTCGTGGCTGCCGGGCCGATCGCCAATTTTCTGCTGGCGATCGTCATTTTCGCTTGCATGTTCACATTTGTTGGCCGGCAACAGGTATTACCCGTTGTCGATGCTGTTAAACCGGGCAGTGCAGCGGCGGAAGCCGGTTTCAAAAGTGGCGATAAGGTCCTCAGCATTGATGGTGAACCCATTGAAAGTTTTGGGGAAATGCAACGCATCGTCAGCATCAGTGCCGACCAACAGCTGAATGTGATCGTCGATCGCAGCGGATCCGAAATAACGCTAAAACCTACGCCGCGCACAGCAGAAACAAAGAGCGCTTTCGGTACCATACGCCGCGGGCTCCTCGGCATCACGCGAACAGCATCGAAAGAAGACGTGTTCGTTACGAAATACGACCCCTTCACATCGGTGTGGATGGGAACAAAAGAAACCTATTTCGTAATCTCGCGAACGCTTGCCTATCTCTATGATGTTGTAACAGGCCGAGAAGATGCAGATCAGCTTGGCGGACCTATCAGAATTGCTCAAGTTTCGGGGCAGGTTGCGTCGGCCGGTTTTTTGGCATTGTTGAACCTCGCCGCGATTCTTTCAGTCAGCATTGGTCTCATTAACCTCTTCCCAATTCCAATGTTGGATGGCGGGCATTTGTTGTTTTATTCTATAGAGGCGGTAAAAGGACGTCCGCTCAGCGAACGCAGCCAGGAAATTGGTTTTAGGATTGGTCTGGCCCTTGTGCTTATGCTAATGATTTTTGCTACTTGGAACGACTTGATTCATTTGACTTCACTCTAGACCTGATGTTGCCAAAAGAGCACGCTTGATCAAACAAGCAACCGCTTGTCCTGATTGGGAAAAACGAACAAAAAACGGCCACAAAGGAATGTCCTTTTAGATTGCGTTTCGTAGTGCATCCTTGGGTACGGGATGTAGCAGGGGACTAACAATAAGAATGCTCGTACGGAATCCAGGGGCAAGGGGAATAGCCGCTGCACTGCTGCTGTTTGCTGTGGTGCCATTTGTGATGGCACTTGGCATATCGGTTGGCGGGCAGGGGGCTTTCGCTCAATCCGGCACAGTCATCCGCACGATCCGTGTCGAAGGCAATCGCCGCGTGGAGCCTGAAACCGTTCGCTCCTACCTGCAATTCACCCCCGGCAGCCGTTACGACCCCGGAAAAGTCAACGAATCCCTCAAATCCCTGTTTGCGACCGGCCTCTTCTCCGATGTGAAGGTGATGCGGCGCGGGGACGCAATTATCGTAAAGGTGGTTGAGAACCCGATCGTCAATCAGGTCGCGTTCGAGGGAAATAGGGAAATCAAGGACGACACGCTGGCCGCGGAGGTTCAATTGAAATCTCGCGCGGTTTTCACACGAGCGCGAGTCCAGGCGGATGTTCAGCGGATACTGGACGTGTATCGCAGATCCGGGCGATTCGCAGTTCAGGTCGAACCCAAGATCATCAACCGTGACCATAACCGCATAGACTTGGTTTTCGAGATTTCCGAGGGTCCGAAAACAACCGTCCGCAGCATCAGTTTTGTCGGCAATGATTCGTTCTCCGACTCGACACTGCGCGAAGTCGTCACCACAACTGAAACCGGCTTGCTGAGCTTCCTGAAACCGACAAATATCTACGACCCCGACCGGCTCAATCTCGATCGCGAGCTGTTGCGCCAATATTACCTCAAGAACGGTTATGCCGATGCCCGGATCATCTCTGCAACGGCGGATATGGATCCCGGCGGTCAGGGATTTTTCATCAACTTCACGATTGATGAAGGCGAACAATATCGATTCGGAACGATCGATATCGAGACGAACCTGGCCTCACTCGACCCCGAAGCGGTCAGGAACAAGATCGAGACCAAGTCAGGCAAGATTTACAACGCGTCCAAGATCGACACGACGCTTGAGAATATGACCCTTGAGGTTGCGGCATTTGGATATGCGTTCGCTCGCGTTCGCCCACGCGTCGACCGTGATCCCGTCGCGCGCGTCATCTCGATCACCTATGTGATCGAGGAGGGGCCGCGTGTTTATATCGAGCGTATCGATATTGTCGGCAACGTCCGCACGCTTGATAAGGTGATCCGCCGCGAGTTTCGTCTGGCTGAGGGCGACGCATATAACAGGCTTCTTGTCGACGCTGCGCGGCGACGGCTGACCCGCCTACAATTTTTCAAGAAGGTCACGATCACCAATGAGCCAGGCAGCGCTCCAGATCGCGTCATACTTATTGTCAGGGTTGAAGAGCAGCCAACCGGCGAACTCTCCCTTGGCGGCGGCTGGTCGAGTGCGAGCGGACCGATTGTTGATGTCAGCCTTTCCGAACGAAACCTGCTTGGCCGCGGACAGTTTGTACGACTGCGGCTAATCGGCGGATTTGACCTCGACGACATAAATATCAATTTCGCTTTTACAGAACCAAAGTTCCTGGGACGCAATATGTCAGCCGGGTTCGACATATTTCACACCCGTCAAGACCGTCAGGATGAATCGTCCTTTAGCTCTCAGAGCACAGGTGGAACTATCAGATTCGGCATCCCACTCAACGACAATTGGCAGCTCAATCCCAATTACAGGCTTGTGACGCAGGAAATTTTTGACGTTCAGAACGATGCATCCCTGGCCATCCAAAATGCCGAAGGCACGACCCTCGTTTCATCAGTCGGTTACAGCCTGGTATATGACGCACGAAATGATCCCAGGAACCCGACGCGCGGCGTCTATTTCATCACCTCGCAGGATCTGGCCGGCGTTGGCGGTGATGTCAAATACCTGCGCACTCAGGCTGATCTGCGCGGTTATTACCCGATCCGTAAGAATGTCATTCTCGCGGGACGCGTTCAGGGAGGTTATATCACCGGGTATGGTGGTGATGATGTTCGTATTCTCGACCTGTTCTTCAAAGGCTCGGAAACAATTCGTGGTTTTGATACCTCCGGTATCGGTCCGCGAGACTTGACGCCGGGCTCAGATAGAGACGCGTTGGGCGGCAAAGTCTTTGCCGCGAGTTCCATGGAGCTTCGGTTCCCGATACCCAAGGTTCCGGAGCGATTCGGCATTTCTGCCGCTGTATTTTTTGACGCGGCAACACTCTATGACACGGGTGATCTGGGACCAAATGCGGGCTCTCTTGTGATTGGCGACTCCAAAAAGGTCAGAACGTCGGTCGGTGTCAGCCTCATCTGGCAATCACCTCTTGGCCCGTTGCGCGCGGACCTTGCCAAAGCCCTGACTTCGGAACCATATGACGACGAACAATTTTTCCACTTTGGCGCCGCAGCCCGGTTCTAATCTGCTAAACCTCTAGGCCATCCAGTCTCAGAATCCGGCCATTGATTGTCATTAGCGCCGGATGGAGAATACGCGCCATGGAACATCCCGGATTTTATAACCGAGCGGGACCATTTTCCCTCGCCGAACTGATCGAAAAGTCCGAGGCACAACCGGGCGCGAATGCAGACCCATCGCTGGTGATCAGCGATGTGCTACCGCTCGATGAAGCTGCCAACGCGCATCTGTCATTCTTTGACAACAAGAAGTATCTGAAAACATTTGCGAAAACCAACGCTGCGGCTTGTTTTGTCGCGGAACAATATGCGGACAGGGCGCCTGCACAGACGGCCTTGCTCCTTTCCGATGAACCGTACAGATCATTTGCCTTGGCGCTGGCCATGTTTTATCCGGACGCACTTAATCCAATCTCTATTGGTGGCAGCGACCAAGACTACACAAATGGCGTGCACGCGACGGCTGAACTGGAAGAAAACGTCGTCGTCGAACCCTACGCTACAATTGGACCCGGCGCCCGCATCGGCCAGAATTCGGTCATCGCGTCAGGGGCACAGATCGGATACCGGTGTCATATCGGAAATGACAGCTATATCGGTCCCGGTGTCTCTCTAAGCAATTCACTGGTCGGGAACGGCGTAATACTTCATGGAGGCGTCCGAATTGGCCAGGATGGTTTCGGGTTCGCGATGGGACCAAAGGGTCATCTCAAGGTTCCTCAAATCGGACGGGTCGTGATACATGACGATGTCGAGATCGGCAGCAATTCGACCGTTGATCGCGGTGCCTTGCGGGACACTGTGATTGGTGCGGGAACAAAAATTGATAATCTGGTTCAAATCGGGCACAACGTCGTGATCGGGCGCATGTGCGTCATAGTTTCCCATGTCGGTATTGCCGGTTCAGTGGAACTGGGAGATGGGGTTGTTCTCGGCGGCAAGGTAGGTATAAGCGGCCATGTCAAAGTGGGCGCGGGCGCCCAAATAGCGGCGACGAGCAGTGTGCGTAGCAACGTACCTCCCGGCGCCAAGTGGGGCGGCACCCCGGCCAAGCCCTTGTCGGCCTGGTTCCGTGAGATTGCTACCGTGCAAAGAATTACCGAAGAGCGCATCGCAGCCCGCAGGCAAGGCGACCGCTCGTAACTCTGGCGAAGCGCGGGTTGAGATATTTGAAATGATGGAGCGCGGGAAATGAACGATTCAAGAGGCTCGACAGAACACAGAAGTCTCGACATGACACAGATCATGAAACTCCTGCCGCACAGGTATCCATTCCTGCTGGTCGACAAGATAATTGAGATGGATGGCGACAAATCTGCCGTTGGCATCAAGAACGTCACCTATAACGAGCATTTCTTTCAAGGACACTTTCCCTCGCACCCGGTCATGCCGGGTGTCCTGTTGATTGAGGGGATGGCGCAAACAGCAGGGGCGCTGTGTGTTGCCAATCTTGAAGAGAGTTACGAACCCAACCTGGTGTATTTTATGGGCATTGACAGGGCACGATTTCGCCGGCCGGTAATGCCAGGCGATACGGTCTATTATCACATGACAAAGGTCCGCAACCGCGGACGGGTCTGGCGTTTCAAGGGGGAGGCGAAGGTCGATGGTAGAATCGTGGCCGAGTCCGAAATCAGTGCCATGATTGTGGAAACAGAATAGTTCGGCCACCCTTAATGACAAACCTACATTCGAGTTCAGTCGTCGACCCACAGGCAACTTTGGGGTCCGATATCGAGATCGGGCCTTTTTGTGTTGTTGGCAGCGGCGTAAACCTTGGAGACGGCTGCAAACTTCATTCGCACGTGGTTATCGAAGGCAACACGACGCTGGGGCCCAACTGCGAAATCTATCCGTTCGCATCTCTCGGCCATATTCCCCAAGACATGAAATACAAGGGCGAGAAAAGCGAACTTGTCATCGGCAGCAACAACATTATTCGCGAATACGTAACCATGAACCCGGGCACGGAAGGTGGCGGGCTGGTAACGAGAGTTGGCTCGGATTGTCTGATCATGGCTCAGGCGCATGTTGCTCATGACTGCATTATCGGCGATCACGTCATCCTCGCGAACGGGGCAACGCTCGCCGGTCATTGTGTTGTTGGCGACAACGCCATTCTTGGCGGTTTGTCCGCGGTCCACCAGTTTGTGCGCATTGGCGAACACGCCTTTGTCGGCGGCATGTCGGGCGTTGAAAATGATGTCATCCCCTACGGTATGGTCATCGGTCCGCGTGCGTCACTCAAGGGGCTCAATGTGATCGGTATCAAACGGCGTGGATTTGACAGGACACAGCTTAAGAATCTGCGCGACGCCTACGACCAACTGTTTGCAGCACAGGGCACCCTGGTTGAGAGAACGGACGCTGTTGAGCAGGCGTTTCCGGATGACGAGCATATCGGAAGCATTCTCGAATTCATTCGGGCTGACTCATCGCGCTCACTATCCGTTCCCAAACAGGAAACGTCCTAAAGCCCATCCCGGTCAACCGAGGCTCTCATGGCCAGGTCACAGCATGCCCATCCAGCCGGACTAAGCATAATTGCCGGGGGTGGAGATATGCCCATCGCCGTTGCGCGCGCGGCAAGAGCCAAGGGCAGACCGCTTCATATTTTCGGGATTACAGGCGCCGCCAACCCAGCCATCGAGGCATTCCCGCACAATTGGATCAACTTCGGACATATCGGCAAGGTCCTCTCTGTCTCAAAGGCAAAGGACTGCCGGGAACTTGTCATTGTGGGCGCAGTGAAGCGGCCGCGCCTTACGGAACTGCGCATTGATTTCGGTGCGCTGATCAACCTGCCGTCGTTGTTGGGTTGGACGGTCGGCGGGGACAACTCCGTTCTGTCGGGTATAATAAAGTTCTTTGAAAGCAAGGGATTCACAGTGGTTGGCGCACACGAGATCGCTCCGGATATGCTCGCAGGCCAGGAGCTCTACACCAAGCGAAAGCCGGGAAAAGCGGACACAACCGACATTTCTGTTGGCCTGAAAGTAATCAGTGCACTCGGCGCGCTTGATGTCGGACAGGCCGCTGTCGTCGCCAATCGCTATGTCCTGGCAGTAGAGGCAGCGGAAGGTACCGATCGGATGCTCGAGCGCTGCACGGACCTCAACAAGTGGTGGAAGCGGGGCAGGCGGTC
>Ga0209633_10000201_pt1 | contig 73311 bp, 122 predicted proteins | sample Cruoilmetagenom1_FD_187290 | JGI IMG/M metagenome (GOLD analysis project Ga0209633, IMG submission 187290) | Oil polluted marine microbial communities from Coal Oil Point, Santa Barbara, California, USA - Sample 1 (SPAdes) (version 2) | ecosystem: Environmental > Aquatic > Marine > Oil seeps ... | reverse complement strand
AAAACCCTTGCGGATGCCAATGCCTATGAACGGCAAAAGCTTCTGGAGGCTGATGGTGCCCTGAAGCCCAAGCTCGATGCCTTTATTGAGGTGAATAAAGAGTGGGCCAGTGCTTACTCTAATCGCCGTACTCCGTCCATTGTTTTCGGAAGTGGTGGGGAAAGCTCCCTTACTGGGGCACCGACCGGGGCAAATTCAGAAGCAACTGAATTTCAATCAATGTTGAATGCTCTGATTGCAAAACAGCTTCTTCTGGACACGACCATGAAGCCGATTGAATAAGCTGGCAGTCCATCTCCTTCTGTCGGCTTGGCGGGGGCCTTTTGCCCTCGCCACCTTTTTAGGAGATTAAGGAGACAACATGAAAAAGAAAATTCATGAGAATGAATTTGACACCCATAAGTTTTCTTCTGCGATCCGCTTTGATCGCAGGGGTCCAGAAACTCTTTGTAGAGTGTTCGGGACGCATGGGGGTGGATATCTTTCTCACAAGAAAGATATCGTTTTAAAGCCATACACAGATGACTCAGAAAATTATCACAGAGTAGATGGTAGGATTGTTTGTTATGTCAGAGTTGATGAAGAGAGCATACCATCTATATATATTCAGGAGCCGGACGAAAGCGCGGAAGTACGATCTCTGAGAGAGGAAAATTCTAGACTAAAGGGTAGAATAGAGGGGTACGAGGAAATACTTGGGAAGCTAAAGGTAGAATTAAAGGAGAGCTGAAAGATGGATGATTTAATGGGAATTCGGGTTGTTTGGGATGGGAATGAGACTAGTGTTGTGGCTTATGGGAAACACTTCAGCGTTTTGGATGAGATTTTTTTTGAAACCGATTTTGATGAAGACATAATTGGTGCGCCACGTTCATCCAGAACCTACAATAGGAGTGGTGATTTATCAGTAATGCGAGAGAACTATAATTCTGTTTGGATAAGGCTGGATGGAGATCCGAAAATCGATTATTGTTCAATTGATTCTCCGCCCCCAAATGATTGCAACTACACTGAAATCATAAGGGGATTGGTTGAGGTTATCGAAGAACAAAAGAAGGGGCTGGACAAAATAAAATCCCTTAGTGAGTGGAAAAAGATAGAATCATCAACTGTTTTTGATGAAGATATGGAAGTTGGTGTTTGGATATCAACAGGTTTTGCAGTAACCTACAGTTATGGTAGACGACCAGAGGATGCCATTAATTCCGGGTACACACATTACAGGAGATTGAATTGTCCAGAAAGGGACGTGGTAGAATAAGGAATCCGATTGTTAAGCCGATGCGTCAACGGGGGAAATCAATTGAGCGTCAAAAAGCCGGTAAAGGTTCCTATATCAGACGACCCAAACATGCAAGAAATCTTCGAAGAGATCCCGGAGGGACTGAAGAACCTTCTGAGTCAGATGGCTGAAGCCGGGGAAGATTGCATTGGACTCTTGATCCTCCACGACAAAGAGGAGGGTACGTGGTCCTACACAACGAATCTTAATAATGAGGTTGAGGTGGTTGACATTCTCAACGGTATGATTAAGATGATTGGGGTGGAGAGTGCTAGTGAGAAGGGTTGGTTGAATTAATTTGAGGTGATATGCATCCCAATGGGTGGACAGAAAGAGAAGACCAGATTCTTAAGGAATACTGGGGTAAGAAGATTTGCCAAGAGATTGGCGATAAGATTGGCAGAACCAAGAATTCCATTATAGGTAGGGCCAAAAGGATTGGGCTTGAGAAGCTCAAGAGTGTTGACACAAGGCCCCGCAAAGATCGAAATCCACAAAATGGCTATACGAAAGGCACCCTAAAAAGAGGTGAATGTAGAAGAGTGAGAAGAAAACCCACAATCCTTGAAACCCCGCTTCCGGGCTATGGCAAGAAGATTGGAATTTTTTCCATGACTGGCCATACTTGTCGGTGGGTTATGGATGATAGAGGTGAGGATGGCTTGGCAACCATGTGCGGTCATTATGCTGAAGCTGGTCATTCTTACTGCTCAAAGCATGAAGAGGTGGTGTTTCTTCCCTATGACCCAAGGACAAGACGATGGACCCGTTCAAAGACTTTTTGATAGGATTTATGTTGGGGGTATTGTTGTTTTTAATTTTCACTGCATTGTTTTAATGCGGAGTTAGCTCAATGGCAGAGCTATAGCCTTCCAAGCTATTGACGAGGGTTCGATTCCCTCACTCCGCTCCATGCCGGTTTAGCTCAGTTGGTAGAGCACATGTTTTGTAATCATGATGTCGCGAGTTCGATTCTTGCAACCGGCACCACGCCCACTTAGCTCAATGGATAGAGCGTCGGACTTCTAATCCGAAGGTTAAAGGTTCGAGTCCTTTAGTGGGCACCAAATCCTTCTTCGTCTAATGGTAGGACGCTACACTTTGGATGTAGAAATACTTGTTCGAATCGAGTAGAGGGAACCATGAACTGTAAACAGTGTAAACAAGATTTAGAAGATGATAAATTCCTCCCCGTCAGAAGGGGTCGGAAGGTTAGAATATGTAATGATTGTGCTGTAGGCAATATGAGAAAATGGGCAGCATCTCAGATGGTTGGTAAGATGCCGGAAGAATTTGAAGAGAAATAGAGGTGATGTTACATAGAACCGCTTAGACCGGGAAACCCCCGCATAAGAATAAGCCCCGTGTCTAAGGATGCGGGGCTTATCTGTTATAATGCTCAGGAGCTTGCAAGGCTGGAGCATTAATGAAAGAAATTATAGAGGCTGTGCCCCCAGAACAACAGGGGGAGCTTCTTAAACTAATCAGAAAATATGAAGCCGCTGTTGGGCGAGAAAAAGCTCAAGGGCGGTTTCTTGATTTCGCGCGCGCGGTGTGGCCGAGTATTATTTTGGGCTCCCATATCGAGATTATGGCACAAGCCTTTGAAGACATTGTCTCAGGCAAGCTAAAGCGCCTCATCATTAATATGCCTCCCAGACACTCAAAATCAGAGATGTCCTCGTATCTTCTTCCGGCATATTTCCTCGGGAAATATCCTGACAAGAAACTCATTCAATCCTCGCATAATGCTGACCTTGCGGTCGATTTTGGGGCTAAGGTTAGGAATCTTATCGACACTCCGGGTTATCAAGAAATCTTTCCGGGCGTTGAGCTTCGCGCAGACAAGAAAGCTTCCGGTAAATGGGCTACAACCGCAGGTGGTGAATACTACGCTATTGGTGTTGGCGGTAAGATTGCTGGCCGTGGTGCTGATCTTTATATCATCGATGACCCGCATTCAGAACAGGATGCCATTGAAGCTTTAGGAAATCCCGAAAAATGGGATAAGGTCTATGAATGGTATACAGGTGGTCCTCGTCAGCGTCTTCAGCCGGGTGGTGCTATTTGTATTGTTATGACTAGATGGTCAACTCATGATCTAACTGGTCAGGTGCTTCGCTCCCAAGAAGAGCGGGGTGTTGATGAGTGGCGGGTGATTGAGTTGCCTGCGATTCTTCCAACTGGAAATATTCTGTGGCCCGAGTTCTGGCCAGAAGAAGAAATCAAGGCTGTTAAGAGTGAGCTTCCTGTCGGTAAGTGGATGGCTCAATACCAGCAAGACCCGACCTCAGAAGAGGGCGCTCTCATCAAGAGAGAATACTGGCAGGAATGGAGAGCTGATGAACCTCCGGATTGCTATTTCAAGATTGTTTCTTGGGATACTGCTTTTTTGAAGACTGAACGTTCAGATTATTCTGCCTGCACTGTATGGGGTATCTTTGATAAAATCGATGATGAAGGTCTTCCGCGCGCAAGTCTAATATTACTAGATGCCTTTAAGGGGAAGTTTGAATTTCCAGAACTCAAGCGGGAAGTATTGAAGGTGTGGAAAGATCAAGAACCTGATATGATGATTGTAGAACAAAAGGCTTCTGGTACATCACTAATTTCAGAGCTTAGATATATGGGTGTGCCGGTACAGGAATATACTCCCACTAGGGGGAATGATAAAGTTGCTAGGGTCAACTCTGTTACGGATTTGTTTGCTAGCGGCCTTGTATGGCATCCGCCGAAGAGGTGGGCGCATGAGGTCATCGAAGAGTGTGCGGCATTTCCAAGTGGACGTAATGACGATTTTGTTGATGCTACCACTCAGGCTTTACTGCGCTTTCGCCAAGGCGGCTTCATACGTGCAGACCTTGATGAAGACGACCAAGAAGTAGAACATAGAACGGCGGATTATTACTAATGGGAAAACCTATTCCAGTCGAGCTTCCCGAGGGATTCGAAGAGACAGTAGAGATTGAACTAGAGGATGATGATCTTCCAGTGGCTGAACCATTACCAGAGGAGCCACCACTCGGGCACAGCGATAATCTTGCCGAGATTCTTCCAGAAGATGAGCTTAAAGAGATTTCACTTGAGTTAATCTCAAAATACGATGAAGACAAGTCCAACCGAGAAGAGTGGGAAAGGGCCTATACAAGGGGTCTTGATCTTCTTGGGTTTAAGAGAGAAGAAAGAACAAAGCCTTGGGCCGGCGCTTGCGGAGTCACCCATCCTCTTTTAGCTGAAGCCGTTGTGATGTTTCAAGCTCAATCAACAATGGAAATTTTCCCTGCGGCAGGGCCTTGCCGGGCAAAGATTATAGGGATTGAAAACACAGAAAAGAAAGCTCAGGCTAAACGGGTTGTGGAAGAGATGAATTTCTTCCTAACTGAAAAGATGACTGAATACAGGGCTGAAACAGAACAGCTTTTATTCCAGCTCCCCTTAGCTGGCTCCGCATTTAAGAAGATTTATTTCCATCCTCCATATATGAGGCCAGTGAGTGTTTTTGTTCCTGCGGAGGATTTCGTTGTTCCTTATGGGGCGTCCGATCTTGTAACGTGTCATCGTTACACTCATGTAATGAGGAAATACCCAACTGAACTCCAGAAATTACAGGCCACTGGATTTTATAGTGATATAGAGGTGCCGGAGCCGGGACAGGAAATCAGAAACGATGTCACTGAAAAGAAGTCAGAATTAGAGGGTGAAGGCCGCTCTGTTAAAGATGAGCGTCATACAATCCTAGAGATGCATGTTGACTATGATTTCGGAGTTGATGAAGCCCCGATTGATTTACCTTATGTAGTCACCATTGATTACCATTCTGGTATTGTTCTTTCTATCCGACGCAACTGGCGTGAGGGTGATCCAAATTATGAAAAGAGAATGCACTTCGTCCACTACTCGTATATTCCGGGGATGGGTTTTTATGGGGTTGGTCTTATTCAGCTCATTGGTGGGATTACTGCTTCTTCCACCTCCATCCTGCGCCAACTTGTCGATGCCGGAACCTTGTCCAACCTCCCGGGTGGTCTTAAAACTAGGGGACTTAGAGTTAAGGGCGACGACACCCCGATTACTCCGGGTGAATTTAGGGATGTAGATGTTCCTGCGGGTAAGATTTCTGAGAATATTTCTTTCCTTCCCTACAAAGAACCATCTGCTGTTTTATTCAATCTTTTGAATAGTTTAGTGGATGAGGGCAGACGTGTAGGCTCCATAGCTGACATGAAGATGGCAGATACGGGGGCTGAAACGCCAGTCGGCACAACACTTGCCATTCTTGAACGCGCCACGAAAGTCATGAGCGCTGTTCATGCTCGACTTCATGACTCCCTAAAGGGAGAAATGAAAATCTTGACAGAGATCATCCATACAAGGATGCCTCCTAAATATGAGTATGATGTTGGATCAGATGCGGACAGGTCTAGGGATTTTGATGGTCGCGTTGATGTTATCCCTGTTAGTGACCCAAACTCCGCAACAATGGCTCAAAGGCAAGTTCAATATCAAGCTGCCTTAACAATGGCAACTCAAGCCCCCGATATCTACGATATGAAGGAACTTCATCGAGAGGCCCTGCAATCTCTTGGGCTGAAGAATGTTGATAAGATCGTGCCTCCGCCCGAAGAGGCGCAACCACTTGATCCTGTTGCTGAGAATATGAATATTATTACCAACAAACCAATCCGAGCGTTCCCCCATCAAGATCATAAGGCCCATATGGAAGTTCATCTCAATGCCACTAAAGACCCGCGCATTACAGAGATGTTAGAGAACTCCCCGAATGCCCCGGCTATCATGGGAGCGTTTGAGGCTCATATCGCAGAGCATATGGCCATGCAGTATCGAAGAGAGATTGAAGAGAAGCTTGGAGTGGCATTGCCGCCACCAGATGAACAGCTTCCGCCAGATATTGAGAATGATGTTGCCCGCTTGACGGCACGGGCTTCTAAGAAAGTTCTTGAGGAGGGCAAAGACGAAGTTGCCAAGCAGCAGGCTGAAGAAGCCATGAAAGATCCCGTCACTCAAATTGCCATGAGAGAGCAGGACATGAAGGAGGAGGAGCTTGCTCATGATAAAGAAATTGAGAGAGATGAGATTGAGATAAAGCGTGAAGAGCTTGATATTAAGCGGGAGAAAATTCAGGCTGACAAGCAGGTTGCCGGCTTAAAAACCGCAACTGACCATCTTGACAAAAGTCGCGATAGGTCCATTAAGAAGACAGAAGTCAGGAATAAGAAATGACTCCAACAGTATTTCTTCTAGCAGCTGGGGTGATTTTGGCATGTTGGTCTGTACTTTTAATTGGGGCGGCATCTCAAGACCCCGCGCCATCTCAAAATTCAGATTATCAAAGTCTTAAATGGACAATCCCCGCATCTCTAGTTCTCATCATAATGGGTATTATAAATTTCTTTGTTGGAGGATAAATGGACGAATATGAATACCTGATAGATAAGATTGACAAAGAAGTAGAAGCTGTATCATGTCCACTAGTAGATGGTAGTTGCGATAACATGGCTGACTACTGCACTATAACCGGAAGGATTGCGGGGCTTAGGTGGTTCAAGAATGAAATCAAAGATTTGCGATCTAGAAGATTGAGAGAGGATGAAGACTAATGAAGAAACCAATGAAGCGAAAAAGCTCTATGAAACCCAAGAAAATCATGGTTAAAAAACCCAAAGCAAAGAAATCCAAGAAGTCTAGGGGTTACTAGGCTCATTTACTACTGTCTTAATCTGTATAAAGTAATTCTGTAGGGTTGGGTCGTAGGAGATTGTATAGCGCGGTTGTCCTCTAACCTCTGCATAAAATCTAAGTTTTTCATCTATTGTCATACTATCCATCTCCCTCGCAGGAAGCATGTAGTATTCTTCAATAGTTATGACAGTTTTTGTTTTCTCGGCAATATCCCTCCAGTTATTTGTCATTCCAAGCCTCTCTGAATTCATCTCCATATTGATAGAGTGAAAACGGGTCTCCTAGCCAAATCAATGCCTTCATATGGGCATTGTACTTCACTGATCCATAATCATCTATTAATTTGTAAAATTCTGATCCAGTGTGTTGGGAGCAATGTCTGATATTGGCAACCCACGTGCAGTCTAATATCATGTTATGATTCATCATTGTGGTGCAATCGCTTATAGCGCAAGGTGAATATGACAAAAGATAATGCGGGAGCTTCAGCTCTCCCGAAACCCGCTGGCTACAGTATGCTTATAGCCCTGCCGGAAGCTGAAGTCAAGACTGAAGGTGGAATTCTTTTACCAGAAGATGCTGCTGAGAAAGAGGCACTAGCCACTATTCTTGGATTTGTCCTCAAGATGGGGCCAGACTGCTACTCCGACAAAGATAGATTTCCCAACGGCCCTTGGTGCAAGGAGGGAGATTGGGTTTTGTTCAGAAGTTATTCTGGAACAAGATTCAAGGTTTTTGGTCAGGAGTTTAGGATGATCACTGACGACACCGTTCAGGCAGTGGTTGATGACCCACAGGGATATAAGAGAGCATAGGAGGAAATATGCCAAGAGAAGCGGTAAGCGGTGAAAACTTAACTGACGAAAATATGCGTCAAGAGAAGGAATTGTTTCCCGATGATTCGGCAGACAAAACAGAGTTTGAGTTTTCTGATGGGGACGACGACGTCGACATTGATGTTGTTGATGACACTCCAGAGAAAGACAAAGACAGACCAGAAAGAACTGGTCCTGAGATCAACGAAGAAGAGGTCAAGGACGAAGCCAAGGAATATAGTAAGCGGGCTCAGGATAGAATTAGCCAGCTCGTTTATGAGCGACATGAAGAGCGCCGTAAGAAAGAGGCTGTTGAAAGAGAAGCTCAGGCGGCTTCCGAGATCATTAAGCGTCAGAATGAAAAACTCCAAGAGGCCATGCGTCAGCTCTCTTCCGGGGAGAATCTGCTTGTCCAGAATGCTAAGTCTAGGGTTGATGCCCAAATTTCAGCGGCAAAGGAAGCCTATAAACAGGCGGTTGAGGCTGGAGATGCAGAAGCAATGGTTGCGGCAAACGCACAAATTGCCAGAGCCTCAGCTGAATCATTAGGGATTGAGCAGTATGTTCCCAAATATCAGAAGCCAGAAGAACAAAAGGGGAACGATCAGCCGGTTCCCCAGCAACCTCAAGCTCCGCAACCTCAGGAAGCAAAACCCGATCCTAAGGCAGTAGAGTGGGCAAAAGAAAATACTTGGTATGGTCAAGACAGGTTGATGACTGGGTATGCTCAAGCCCTCCATGAACAGCTTGTTCTTATAGATGGAGTTGATCCAAGAACAGACGAATATTGGGGGAAGGTTAATAGTGGAATGGAAGAAAGATTTCCTGAAAAGTTTAAATCTCAGAAGAAAGACCCTGAAAAAGATAAAGTAGTTGCTCCAGCATCTAGAACACGAAGTGGTAAAAAGCGTGTTACACTTACAGAATCGGAGCTTAGGGTTGCTAAAAGACTTGGCATCAGCCGAGAAGATTATGCAAAACAAAAAGCTGCATTGGAGGCTTAATGACAGACAAGAGAAAACCGCGTAGCACAGAGACTAGAGAGAAGACAGCTCGGGTAACCGACTGGGAACCTCCGTCAATGCTTCCTACGCCCGATCCAAGCGATGGCTATGCCTTCCGATGGATTCGCATTGCCACTCTTGGAACTATTGATAATCCAAATGTTTCTTCGAAATTTCGCCAAGGTTATGTTCCCGTAAAGAAGGAAGATCACCCTGAGATTGAGATCATGAATGATGTCAACGCGAGATTTCCTGACGGAATTGAGGTCGGGGGCCTTATCCTCTGCAAAATACCAGAAGAAATCGTTGAAAAACGCAATGAATACTACGCCAATAAGGCCGCACAGCAAATGGATTCTGTTGATCATAATTTCATGAGAGAAAGTCATTCGGCTATGCCTCTGTTTTCAGAGAAGAAGTCGAAGACAACTTTTGGAAACGACAGGGAATAGAAACTCTAACTGAGAGGGATACGGTATGTCTATTGTAGCCGCACCGTATGGCTTTCGGCCAATCGGTCTACTGGGTGGACAGAGCTTTTGTGGCTCCACTCGCATGATCAAGATTGCGTCGGGCTATGACACTAATGTCTTTAATGGCGATGTTGTGAATATTGTCACAGCAGGAACCATGGAAAAAGACACCGGAACAACCACTATGACCCCTGCTGGGATTTTCATGGGTTGCTCTTTCACCGACGACAACCAGAGTCAGTTTCTCCAGAAAAATTTCTGGTTGGCTGATACTACGGTTTCTGAGGATGATGCTGTGGGTTACATTCTTGATGACCCGGATGCTGTGTTTATGATTCAAGCTGATGGTGTTGTAGCGCAGACTGCGCTCGGTGCCAATGCTGGGGTTGTGCAGGGTGCCGGTAATACCTTGAATGGTAAATCACGCGTCTCCTTGAGTGCGTCATCTGTTAACACAACCGCTACCTTGCCGCTTCGTATTGTTGGCTTTGTTGATGGTCCTGATTCTGCTGTTGGTGATGCTTTCACCGATTGTCTGGTTAAATGGAACTTCGGCATCCACCAGTATGAAACTGCTCTCGGCGTATAAGGGGAATAGAAAATGGCTATTAGTCGTGCTCAACAGTTAAAAGAACTGCTCCCCGGTCTCAACGCTCTTTTCGGTCTGGAATATAAGGCTTATGAAAACGAGCATAAAGAGATTTATGACATGGAAACTTCAGAGCGTAGCTTTGAAGAGGAGGTGAAGCTCTCAGGCTTTGCAGCTGCTCCAGTCAAGCCGGAGGGCGAAGCGATCAAGTATGATGATGCTCAGGAAGCATGGACCGCTCGGTATACGCATGAGACAATTGCTATGGGATTCTCCATTACTGAAGAAGCAATGGAAGATAACCTGTATGAGAGTCTCTCCTCGCGTTATACCAAGGCCCTTGCTAGAGCTGTGGCATACACCAAACAGGTTAAAGCAGCGTTCCCTCTGAATAACGGGTTCACTTCTTACAACACTGGCGATGGTGTAAGTCTGTTCAATGCTGCGCATCCACTTGTGAGTGGTGGTACTAACTCAAACATCCCCGCAGTTGCGGCTGATCTGAACGAGACTTCTCTTGAACAGGCAGTCATTGATATTGCCGCATGGACGGATGAACGCGGTCTTTTGATTGCAGCTCGTCCAGTAAAACTGATTGTCCCTTCGGCTCTTCAGTTTGTTGCTACTCGGATTCTTGAATCCGATCTGAGGGTAGCGACAGCGGATAACGATATCAACGCTCTCCGCAACAATCAAGCTATTCCTAGAGGATGGTGCATCAATCACTACCTCACTGACACGGATGCTTGGTTTGTAAAGACTGACTGCCCGAATGGTGCTAAGCAATTTAGCCGTATTGCACTGTCCACTTCGATGGACGGAGATTTTGATACGGGTAATGCAAGGTACAAAGCTCGTGAGCGCTATAGCTTTGGCTTTAGTGACCCACTGGCAATGTATGCGTCTACAGGCGCCGCTTAATCTAAGCCACCCTCATCAGTGGGCGGAACTTAGATGACTGGAGGGGGCTCTCACCTCAGGCCCCCTCCTTTTATTTCTTACTCCTAAAAATAGTGTAGAATAGTTATACCGAGATGATAGTCAGGCAAACTGGCTCGGCAGACAATGTACTGATTGCTTGACGAAACCTAGTACATGAGGAAAAAAATCATGGGAAATACTACTTTCAGCGGTCCTGTAAGGGCCGGTGACATTAAAGAGGGCGCATCCGCTAACCTTGGTTATATGGTTATGGCACAGAGTGCTCTTGTGAACTTTGCAGCAGACGGCTCTACAACTGTCATTGGGATTGTTCCCGCTAACTCACAGGTTCTTGACTTTCATGTGGATGTTGTAGTAGCATTTGATGCTGCAACAACCAACACCTTTGATATCGGTGACGGCACTACTGCCAATCTTTTTGCAGATGCCTTGGATGTCAGTTCTATTGCGAAGGTTTTGGGGTCTTCGGATGTCAGCCAGCTTCCGAATTATGATGACATCGGAACTTCAGATGTATCCGTGACTGTCACCTACAATCAGACTGGTACTGTTGCAGCAGCTGGACAGGCAGTAGTTACTGTTGTCTATGTTCAAGCTAAAAACCTTCAGTAAAGGATAACAAAATGAATATCATTGCAATTGCCCTTCTGTCTTCAGTTCTCTTAGTCAATCACATTGGGTTGGCTCCGGGGGCTCAACGTGAGGGGGAATGCAATGGCGCTCCGACTCATAAGAGTATGATGAAGAAATGGGAGGAGAGTAAACAATATAACATCCACCTATTCAGTCCCGACTCGGAGAAATTCAGGGATGAACTTCTGAGAGTTATGCCATATGGTAAGCCATTAAAGGCCAAAAGTATTGGTATCTTTGTTCCTAAAAGAGGGTCAATGTCTCTGGCATTATTTTATGATGAGACTGGATGTTTTGAAGTTAGTGCAACAATCAGGAAAGATATCCTAATGATGGTTCTAAAGAATTCTGGCTATAAGTTTGATAGGGGTGCTTAAATGAAAATGTCTCCTCAAGGGGTAGTTGAGCTTTGTGCTTCAGAGGGTATTGTTATCAAGCGGTATCTTGATAGCGTGAATGTATGGACCATTGGAGTTGGGCACACCCGGAATGCTGGGGAGCCCAACCCCGAAAACTATAAAAAAGAAATGCCGGTAGAGGAATGTATGGACCTCCTCATGCGAGACTTGGTCAAATATGAGAATGGGGTCAACGCTGTTATTGGTGATAGAGAAGTTTCCCAACACGCGTTCGATGGTATGGTTCACTTCCATTACAACACTGGGGGAATCAGAAAGGCAAGTTTCGTCCCTTACCTTCTCGACGGGAATATGGAGGAGGCTGAAAAGAGGATTCTGTTCTGGAAAAAGCCCGCATCTATTCTAACAAGACGGAAGAGGGAAGTTGCCCTCATGATTAATGGAGTTTATTCTTCTGACGGAATTGTACCTGTCTATAAGACAAATAACAAAAACAAACCAGTGTACAGTCACAACTTTGATGCTAAGGGCTGGGTCGAATCTAAGATGCCGGTTGAGCCAAAAGAACCGCCGGATTTACCTGTTGAAAAACCAAACGAACTGGTAGAGGAGTTGGAGATTTTTGAAGAGGCTGCCTTGGAAGACGAAATGCCACCAGTTCAAGAACCTGAAATCAACAGTAAATGGTATTTAGCGTTTTATGCTGGTGGGGCGATTGCTGTTATAATTGCATACATAATGTTTCTAGCTTAAGAGGAAGACATGGGAAATTATTCAAAGTTTATTGGCTCACTTGTCGGTGGGATTATTGGTTTGGTTGGCTCTGTTGTAGCGTTGCCTGCGGAGTTTCAGTCTGCTGAATTTATCGGAGCTATCTCCGTAGCTCTGTCAGCTATTGCAACCTTTATCTTTCCGGCCAATAAGCCAGCAGAGTGAAGGCCACACAGTGGTTCTCTCTTCTGCTTCTTGGTATGAAGATTATAGGCTGGTGGGTTGAGTGGGGTAAAAAACGTAAATGGATAAACGAGGGTAGGAAGAAACAATTAGCTGATGAGTTAATTGCCGTTGCCAAACAGGCAAAGGCTGCTAAGTCCATAAGAGAAAAAGTCGAAGAACTTTCGGATGAGGAATTGGTTGATGAGCTTACCAGCTAGTTTGTTTGTTATTGGGTTTATTGGGGTATTTGGTCTTCAGGGATGTGCCACCACTTCAGGGGGTGATTTCTGCAAAACCTACGAGAATCTTGTTAAGAATAGATTAAAGCTTAGCGAAAAGGAAGCTAGGGCATTAAGAACTCTCAATAAAAGGGACTTAGTAGCTCTAAAGAAATTTCACAAGCAAAGCTGCAACTAGGAGAATGAGGGAAAAGATGTATCATCTTGAACATACATTCCAAAGGAATTTCTAATATGGCTGGTGGCCAAGGAACTACTCAACTGCAAGCGCCCGGAGAACCAGCGGCTCCATTAACTCCCCAATCTGGGGTAACTCCGCCCACTCTTCCCAACCTATCAAATTTCTCAACCCCATTTCAGGGTATGTCAAGTTCAGTAGATGTTCCGGGCATGAGCTTTACTCCTAATGCTCCATCACCCGGATTCCAATTTCCGACTCAAACTCCGGGGATGCCTAATTCGTATGGATTGAGTTCGTTGAGAAACCCCTTCCAAGCACTTGAGGCTCAAGGGCCTTTTGTCCCATCATCGCCATATGCCGGGCAGGGAGGAGAAATCGATTATGGATTTCTTCCAACAACTCCGCCACCGCAATTTAATGCTACTCCCCCAGTCCAGACTCCCGCTAATACAGGTGGATGGAGAAGCACCAGAGCTGGTGAAAATGGCTAATGGCGACTTCAGGAACAACTACCTTTAATCTGGATTTTGGAGACATCATAGAAGAAGCCTTTGAAAGGGCTGGTGTATCTATGAGGGGTGGTTATTCATATAAGACGGCAAAAAGAAGTCTTGGTCTTCTTCTTACTGAATGGAGCAACAGGGGCATCAATCTCTGGACTCTAGAGGAACAGAGCCTCACATTGTTATCTGGGACAGGAACTTACACCCTCCCAGCAGACACAATTGATGTTCTTGAAGCTGTGATCAGAAACAACAACAGCGATTACACTGTCACCAGAATCTCTGTATCAACGTTCTCTTCGATCCCCAATAAAACTCAAACTGGACAACCATCCCAGTATTACATCAACAGACTTAGGGATGCTCCTACCATAACTCTTTATCCACGCCCCGGAGACACGCTAAACAATCAGACACTGGTGTATTGGAGATTAAGGCAAATGCAGGATGTCGGGGATAATCCTGAGATTAATCAAGATGTTCCAATCAGGTTTCTTCCAGCTCTAGTTGCGGGGCTTGCCTACCAGATTGCAATGAAATTTCCTGAGGGAGCTAAGAAGGTTCCCTTCCTCAAGGCAGAATACGATATTCAATTTAGACTTGCGGAAGAAGAAGACAGGGAGAGAGCACAGTGGAGCATTGTCCCGTCTTGGGATGATTACAGGATATGAACGACTTCGCTGCCGGTAAATTTGCCTATGGATTTTGTGACAGGTGTGGTCAACGCTATGACTATCACGCCCTGAAGTCTGAATTTGTCAACCTCAAGAAAACCGGTCTTAGGGTTTGCCCAGAGTGTTTTGATATTGATCATGAGCAACTTCAGATAGGACGTATTAACATCGAAGATAGGATTGCTTTACAGTATCCAAGAGTCGATCAAGCGGAGGAAGAAAGCAGGAGATTGTGGAGTTGGAATCCTGTAGGGCATGAGTCCACTAAACTTAAAACCTCAACTGGGACAGTTACGGTGTCTGTATCATGAATTATGCAACCCTTGTATCAAGAGTTCAGGAGTATCTTGAAGAGGCTGGTACAACTTTTGTTGCTGATATTGATGATTTTATCAGGCTGGCTGAAGAGAGAATTGTTCGTAGTACAAAGCATCCAGCCTTCAGAACTCAAGCAACGCCCTCTTTTACAATCAGTACAAAAACTCTCTCCAAGCCCACTGGATTTCTTGCTCCGTACCATTTCAAAGTTGTCGACGGGACTAGAGGTCATATGCTTATTCCAGTCGAACAGGGTTTTATTGAGGAAGCATACCCACTGTCTTCATATTCTGGAAGGCCGAGATATTATGCCTCAAGAGATGAGTCAACCTTCCTAGTTGGCCCAATACCTGACGCTGCCTACACAACAGAAATCTCATACTACAGATTGCCCACTTCCATTGTGACCGCATCAACAACTTGGATCGGGGACAATGCTGAAAATGCCCTTCTATATGGAACTATAACAGAAGGATACAGGTTTATGAAGGGTAATGCTGAGGTTATGCAGATGTATGAAGCCCAGTTCCAATCAGCTCTTGCTGATCTCAGGAAGCTTGGTGCAGATCGCCCCGCATTTGATGAATACTACACTCAGATAGAGAGCATATAATGATTTGTGGTAAAATTCCTCTATGGCAATAGTCGAAGACCTTAGAAAATGCCCTCAATGCAAAACCTTTGTTGGAGGTGGAGATTGGAGTGTGAGAAAGACCGGTCCAAGAACAGGAAGCTTTCTTTCATGTTGCAAATCTTGTTCTAGGGAAAAATTTCGAGAGAAGAAAAAGAACAATTGTAAATCACAAAAAGATATTGAGCGGAAAAGTAAGCTAAAATCACAGTATGGTATTAGCCCAGAAGATTATGAAAACATGCTTTTAAATCAGAATAAAAGTTGTAAAATTTGTAGTTCAAGTGATCCTAGGAATTCTAGGACACAGAGATTTGCTATTGACCATTGTCACGAAACTAAAAACGTTCGCGGTTTGCTGTGTTTTAAATGCAATGCTGGATTAGGGTTATTTTCTGATAATCCAGACACCTTAAGATTAGCTGCATTTTATTTGGAGAATTCATAGTGGCGATCTCCCAAGCACTCTGCACATCATTTAAAGTTGAATGTCTAACGGCAACCCATGATTTCACAAATGGTTCCGGGGATACATTCAAAATTGCGCTTTACACCTCCTCAGCAACTCTTGGGGCATCAACAACTGTTTATAGTGCCACAGATGAAGTTTCTGGTACTGGATATACAGCTGGTGGAAATACCCTAACGAACGTAACTCCGACTTCTGCTGGCGTAATAGCTTTTGGGGATTTTGCAGATACAACTTGGTCTGCTTCAACTATAACTGCCAGAGGTGCACTAATATACAACTCAAGTAAATCAAATAGGGCTGTAATAGTTTTAGACTTTGGACTTGATAGATCATCTTCTGCTTCAGATTTTATAGTTCAATTCCCAACAGCAGACTCTACTAATGCAATTATAAGGATTGAATAAATGGGTGCTCGCGACCTTCGATCAGAATCAGTTACTGCTACTGGAACTGTACACGGAACAAGGTGTCGGCTTCGGGGGGTAATCTGGACAGGCGGAAATTCAAGTGGCAATCTAACTTTTAGAGACGGTGGAGCGTCTGGATCAATACTTTTGCAGCTTGCTGTGAACACAAACAATCAAGATTCTTCGCTAGAAGTTGTTAGTGACGGAATACTTTTTAAGACTGATTTACACTGTACTATTGATTCTGGTGTTGCAACAAAAGTTAATTGTCTTGTGGAGGGGTGATAAATGGACCTTCTCTTAACTCTTACTGGAGCTAAGGGCTCGTCTGGACCCGGCCCCACTCCGGGTGTTGGCAACCCCATTGGGTTGCTCCTAGCTTTAACATACTCATCTTAAGGAAACGATATGGCAGACTCAGCGGTTGCCGTCACTGCAGGAACCGGAACAAACATTGATACAAGAACAGAGGCAACCAGCGGGAATCACCGACAGGTTGTTGTTATTGGTGATCCAAGCTTGAATGCTGGAATTGCTCCTGTTGATGCTCAGGGGCTTCATGTAAAACAAGTAACAGATGCTGGTACAGTTATTGATCCTATTGCTCAAGTTGCTCATAGTGCAGTTGACAGTGGTGAACCAGTTAAGATTGGCGCTAAAGCTATTACTGGGATATCCAGTCAGACAGCAGTGTCAGACGATGACAGGACCGATCTGTTTGCAGGAATTGATGGTGTTCTAATCACGCGGCCTCACTGCGGACTCGAAGATCTTGTTAGCGGCAATGCATCAAACACTGACGGGGCATCGACAGCTTGCATTACAGCTCAGGGGGCAGGCGTGAAAACCTACCTGACAGCAGTTATGCTTACCAACACATCAGCTGGAAACACATTCTGTGAGATCAAGGATGGTGCCACTACAAAGTTAACAATACCTGTACCCGCAAATGGTGGTGCAATTGTTCCTCTTCCAGTTCCTGTAGCCGGTACAGCAAACACAGCATGGAATTTTGATGCTGGGGCTGCAACAACTACAATGTACTGTTCCATGGTTGGCTTCAAGAGTGCTGTCTAATGAGCAATCTATCTTTGTTGGGGGTAGGTGGCCCAGTCACGACTGGCTATACGCAGAATCTTATTGACACAAATTCAGCAAGTGGGGTTGATGGTGCTGATATTGCACTCGACAGCACGTTTGCCAATTCTGCTGCGCTTACATTTTCAATCTGGTTTGATTTAACAACAGATACGATCAACGGTGCCAGATTTTTGGACTGTGACAGCTCTGGTGGGTGTTTAGTTTTCTCTAATGGTGGTGGGAAGCTAGACGTTCAGATTAAGGATAGCGCCAGTGCAACAGTTTACAGCTCTCAAAGCACAAACGTAGAGTTTTCAACGGGAACTCAATACCATCTATTTATCCAAGTTGATCTTGGCGTTCCGTCTCTTGAGATCAAAATTGATGGTGTCAATGTTACGATGAATGCGAATGTTTCAACTATCACCGCAGGCACTGGAACGCTTAGGTCTGCTTCTCCAATGTTGTTTAATAGATCAGCCAATGGACGCCAGATCGATGGCGAAGTTGCTGACGTAATTCTTGATCGAGCCGCTACCTTTAGCGCCGCAACATTGTATAACAGTGGGACACCACCAGACTTAGATACTGTTGGATCAGCAACGGTCAAACTAGGCGGCTTAATGACTGCTGATGAGCGGGATGGTAACACATCTGAAGGCTGGAATGATGCACACAGTGAAGGAACTATATTGGATAGCGCCATAACTGTAACTGGCACATTCTTGGATGCTTAAATAATGGGATTCTTCAGCCCAACTAGACCCACTCAAGCTGACCGATCATCAACAAAACCACATGTTGGAGATCAGATATTGGCGGGGGGTTTTGGTCAATTAAATGATGCATCTGTTCCAGCACAGGCAGGCTTTGCAAATCGCGCGTTGTGGCATTCTGGAGGAATTCCAACATCCCTAATTTTGGGCACGAGAACCGTAGGTGGAGATCACTTTGAAGTAAGCGGTGATGGAATTAGAGCCAAAGCACTAGTAACCGATGCCGTATACACTTGGACGGGATGTACTGCCTCAAATGCCTTTGGAACTAGTGACCAGTTTACTTTAGTTATTCCAACAAGAGCTAATGTTTATACAGTATCAAGTGATGCGGAGGCTGACACTGTTGCTGCAATATCCGTAGCTACCCGTAGTGGGAAATCTATGGAGTTCAGGTATGGTCGAAGTTACACGTGGACTGAACTGTGGTGGAATGGCGCTCACACCTCATTGTGGACAATAGCATCGGCAGACCCAGATAATAAAGCTAGAATTGTATCAAGTGGATCAGTACAAAATACCGCATTAACCAGTGTTCGCTTTCAAAGCATTGACATGTATTTTCCATTCGAACTTGGCGTGGACAATGCCAATGGTGCTGCATGGCTATGGCGTGACACTAATGACGATGTAACATTTGATGACTGTGACATTGCCTCTAATCTTTTAGAGCTTGTTCAAGTGTTTGGTTATCCGGCAAACATTATCTCTTACACTTGGAGGGGAATATTTGGTTCGGACGGGAATACCCTAGTCTCCAATGTAACAATAACAAATTGCACGATGAGGGGTTCTTGGCGTCTTTACAATATGCCGGGTGGACCATTCACTATAGAAGATAATGTTTTTTATGACTGGGGGGCAGACGCTATTGTTCCCGGTGGAGATATAGATAATAGCAGTTATTCAAGAAATATTTCACACTCCCCCCTGTCAAGCCCCGCGGATTCAAATCACGGTGATTTTTTCCAACCATTGCCCGCAACGAACATTACCGGACTAAAAATCAATGGGAATGTCCACTACGCCGGAAGATTCGACAATATACCGACTAAACACGTTTACCAAGGCATTTTTCTAGAAGACATATTTCTTAACAACTACACTGTAGAGTGTGTTGATAATCTTGTTGTAACTGCAATTAGTCACGGAATTACTATCTACAACTCCGCAAATTCTACAATTGCCAACAACACTGTTGTAATAAATACTGATTGGGATACAAGCCCTAGTGCCTATCCGTTCATTCGGACCCTACAATCCATGGGACATACTGTCTTTGGAAATGTCATTGCCGATAACGTTAGTCCGGGTCATTCTAGTTTTAACAGTTCCGATCGTATTCAGAATAATGTTGATATTGACCCCGCAACCACAGGTCAAGCTGATAGCTACGATGAGCTTTTTGCTGGTCCGAGCTTTACTGGTTTTAAAAACATCCAAGAGGTCATAGCAGCCTTCCAGCCTAAATCTGGTGGACGCTTAGATTCAACAAACTTGGTTCCGGGTTCTGAGGGAAACACTTATACAGACGCAACGACAGCTCCAAGATTTAATGACAGTGTTAGTTTTACCGGTCTTTTCACAGATGTAACTGGAGCGGCAGAAGAAACGGTTGTAAGATCAAACCTAATTACACCGGGCAGCATTCCAGCTTCTGGCCTTGCGGTTGGCGTTTCTGGGTCGACCGTTGAATTTCGCATAAAATCAAATGCAGTTGATGACGATACCGGAGTTTTGGTTGATTGGACTTCGGATGATGCTGTCATGTTTGCTGGAGAGTCAATGCAGTTACGGTTGACAACTGGAGACATGGAACTGACAGTTCACACTGCTGATGTTCTTGTCGGTAGAACTCAGGGAGATACGTGGACAGTCACCACGGATACCTTTCAAGGTACTATCATACTTGATGATGATTTCACGACTGATACAACAGGCACTTGGACTGAAGGCAATGCATCGTTGGGTTATGATGCTGTTGAAGACGCTCTTACACTGACAGATGATGCTGTATTTGCGGGGGCAAGTATTGTAGTTGCTGGGTTCTCTGTCGGTGTTCACTCTGAAATCCTTTTTACGGTAAATTGTCCATCGGGCACGGCGGTTTTTGAGCTTAATATTAATGATGATGTTGGCGAAACAAACAATCTAAACCAACTAGTTGGAAATAGTGCTTCTGATCAGAGCTTTATTCTCAGCTTTACACCCGGTGAAACATCACAAAAAGTTGGTGTACTGATGAGAAATCCCACAGCAACAGGGTCTGCTGTACACTTCTTGAAGAGTATAACTCTACGAAAAGACTAGTTGTTATATAATTATAGGAAATAGAATAGGAAAAGACAGTGGTAAGCACATTCTCTACTAGATTGAGAATCGAAAATCTCGGGGATGGGGAGCAAAGTGGGACTTGGGGAAGAACCACTGATGACAATCTTGTCCTTCTCGAAGAGGCGATCAGTGGTGTTGCAACTATCACCCACACTGACGCTACTGACTATACTCTCACATCCTTTAATGCCGTTACAGACGAAGCAAGGAAGAAAATTCTCAATGTCAGCGGTACTCTGACGACTGGAAGAAATATTGTTATTCCTTCGGTAGAAAAGTCTTATATCGTCAGAAACAATACCTCAGGTGGTTTCGATCTTACTATTAAGACATCTGGCGGTACTGGCGTAGCCGTCAAGAATGGTAAAGTTGGAGAAGTTTTCTGTGATGGAACAGATTGCTTTGCAGTAGTTGATGGTGATGAAGCTAAAGTAGATGACGCCGAAACAATTACTGGTAACTGGACTGTTTCCGGCACACTAACGATAACCTCCGCATTTACTACAAACGGTATTGATGATAACGCATCTGCCAAGAGATTGGGTATTGAAGATGCTTCCCTACAGCTTGGACCCAATGACACTTCAGTCTACCCGATCGTTAGGGTCACCTCAACAACTGGAGCATTAGGAGTTTTTGGCTCTAATGCCGTTGATTTGGGCGGTGGATTTGTTGGATACGGAAGCACCCATGCCACTAAGCCAAGCTATATAGAGTTTAAAGAAGATTCCACAGTAATTCTTGAATGGAATACCACTAGCTTTGATTTCCAGAGTAATGCAATTACGAATGTTGGTGCTCTTACATGCGGGGCTTTAACATCTACTGGAATTGATGACAATGCCACCAGCGAAAGGCTACAGATTTCTGATTCAGAAATCACAGTTGGAGCTATTAACACCGATTTGTATGATCTTGTTCGGGGGGATACAGCAGGTGGATTAACTGTTAGTGGCGGTAGTACCGGAGCCCTCGGGGCTACAGTAAGTATGTACGGTGAATCTCACGCAACTAAGGCTTTGGATTTTGACATAAAATCATCTGCCAGTCTTGTATATCTATGGGATGATAGTGGAAATATCCATACTTGGTATGCCAGTTCTGGTGTTGCAAGAATGACCTTGGATGCTGATGAGCTTGTGGTCTCTGGTCATATTGAGGCATCTAGCGGGCATCAATTCAAAGCGAATGACCAAGGGTCGGCTATTGCTCCAGTATTTTCTGTTGACGCTGACGGTGCTGGAAATGGAACTGGTGTGTACGGGGAAAACACAGGGACAACTGACTTCCTTTCGTTTTGTGTTGATGGTGTTGATTTCGCAAGATTTGCTGACATAACAGGCTCTGTTGGCCTGCAAATGCGTAAGGACTTGATATATAGAAATCTTGACACTGCATTCTTGGAAATTTCTGGTGGCAACGCAACTGACACTGGCTCTAATATAAAACTGTATGGCTCCACACATGGCTCCCAAGCTAATGATGTGGAATTCCGTACTGGTAGCATCATTAACATGTCTTGGGACAACAGTGCAGGACTTTGGGATTTTGAAGGAAACGCATTAAGTGGTATTGATACTCTTATCAGGGGGTCTACCACCAGCAATCTCGATCTTAGCGGTGGTTCAACTACTTCACTTGGTGGTGGCTTAACCCTTTATGGAGAATCTCATGCAAGTAAAGCAAATGATGTGGAGTTCATTTCCGGATCAACGATACGGGCAGCGTGGGATCATAGTGCTACACGATGGGATTTCCAGAACGGTGAAGTTGCTAATGTAGGAACTCTTAGGTTCAACGACAATACAACCCAGACAACAGCTGCTGGCGAGACATGGACTGAATATGATCTAGGAACCTACGCTATATCTACTAAAACCACTCAAGCTCATGGCCTTGGAGCTAGGCCAGAGGATGTTCAACTCTGGCTGGAAAATACTACAACAGAATATAATTACACTGTAGGTCAAAGAGTTTTGATGTCTAATTTAGGGGATGCAGGGAATGCAGCGAGATCAAATCACATAATTGTAGATACAACAAATGTTGTAATCATAGCTGGTAGTGTTCTTCCTAATATTCTAGATTTCAACACACCTTTTACTGTTAGAACTATTACAGCAGCAAATTGGAAGTGGATACTCAGGGTGAGAGACTAGTGAAGTATTTCAAGCTAGATTTTGCTCCCGGAATAAATAGAGATTGGACAAGCTATTCCAATAAGGGCGGGTGGTTTGACTGTGATCTTATAAGATTCAGAAATGGAAAGCCGGAAACTATTGGTGGATGGCAGAAGGTAACATCCAATACATTCTTGGGATTGTGCAGAAATCTATTCTCTTGGACGACAACTGACGGCAGCGATTTAACCGCTTTTGGCACAAGCCTAAAACTGTATGCTGAAGAGGGTGGAGTCTTTACAGACATCACCCCAAACAGAACAGAGAATGTAGCCCTTGCATCTAATCCTTTTTCTACAGTAGATACCTCCACTACAGTAACTGTAACTCACGTCTCTCATGGTGCCATCATGAATGATTTTGTCACATTCTCTGGTGCAGCAACGACTAATGGTATCCCGGCAGCAGAACTAAATGACGAACATCAAATAACCACTCTTATTGATTCCGATACATATGAGATTGAAGTCACTACTGCCGCAACAAGTACGGCATCAGGTGGTGGTGCAAGCGTTCTTGCTACATATCAAATTAACACCGGAACGGCTTCAGGAACGTCTGGAACAGGTTGGGGGTCAGGACCTTGGGGAGGCAGTGCAGTCCGTCTTAGCGCTACAGTTAATAACCCCCTCGACACCACAAATACTAGCGGAACGGTTGTTGTTAATCACACCCTTCATGGAGCCTCAGATGGTGATTATGTCATTCTTGACGATGCAGCTGCCATAGGTGGTATAGATCCGGAGTTTTTGACTGGCTCATTTTTGATTGCAAACTCAACTGCCAACACATACGAAATAACAGCTAAGTCATCTCAAGTCGCAACCTCTACAGTAGCTGGCGGCGGTAGTTTTGTTTCGTTCAAATATTTTGAATCAACCGCAACTGGTTGGGGTGAAGCTGGTTCCACAAGTGTTCAAACTGGTATACCAAGATACTGGACATACGATAACTTTGGCGAAGATTTGGTTTCTTGTCCTCGTAACGGAGTTCTGTATTTCTGGGATCAAAACGGTGGGACTGCATCAGTTGCAATCTCCACTCTTTCTGGGGCGGATAGTGGTGTCCCCACTGTAGCAGCTCAGGTCTTGGTGTCAGATGCCAGAAATGTTGTAGCATTTGCAACAAATCCTGTAGGGTCCTCAGATCAAGACAGACTTCTAGTAAGATGGTCTGATTCTGAGGGAATGATAACTTGGGTACCAGACATTACAAACTCTGCTGGGGAACTCCGCATTCAAACGGGCTCACGTTTTGTAACGGCGCTAGAGACAAGAGCAGAAATATTAATATTTACTGACACATCTCTCTCATCTATGCAGTATATTGGCCCACCGTTCTTCTACGGCATTAAGCCGGTCTCTTCAAACATATCTATTTGGGGTCCAGCAGCTTCTGTAACAGTAAATGATACAACTTACTGGATGGGTAGGGATAATTTCTATTCCTACAGAGGTTCAGTTGAACCTATTCCCTGCACAGTCTGGGATAAGGTTTTTCTGGATATCAATTTCGATAATGAATTCAATGTCGTTGCTGGCACTAATCGACAATTCCATGAGGTGATATGGTTTTATCCGTCTGAGTCCTCAACCCTTCCAGACAGATATGTCATTTACAACTACAGAGATAATATTTGGTACTACGGTTCTATTGGAAGGCTTGCTTGGATTGATACAAGTTTTGGTAATAGACCAAGGGCTGTGGATGAGAACAACAATTACTTTTTCCACGATACGGGATTTGATGACACATCCCAAACCCCGGCTGTGCCGTTGTCCCCATTTATACTGTCATCTCCACTGGAAATTGGCGATGGAGATGAGTTTATTTTTGCCGACAAAATCATACCCGACGTGACCTTTAGATCATCCACGAATGCTAACCCAACAGCAACATTCTCTGTGATCTCACAAGATTGGCCGGGTGAATCTTATTCAGAGACTGATCCGGAAATTGCTGCAAGGACAGCAACTTCTCCCATCGAGCAATATACTAACCTTCTCCATGTTAGGGTTAGGGGTAGGTCTATGATCTTTAAAGTAGATAGTGCGGAGCTTGGCACTGGTTGGAGAGTTGGCTCTCCAAGGTTGAGGATTAGGCCAGATGGTGGAAAATCATGATGGATTTTCCTGCCGCCATCACAGCTAGATTACCTCGCGCCCCTGTTGAATATAGCCAAAGCTATATAAATGAGGTCATTAGAATAGTTGAACTACAATTCAATATCTTTAGAAACCCCGGCATAGGTAGAAATACAGAGCTTGTAATAACGCAAATAGCGGGAAACGCGTATAATAAGGAGGTGGGCACAATATTCTATGGCGATGATGGTGTCCTCAAGGTAGTTTTGGCCGGTGTTACTTACACTCAAGGAAGTTTTGGAACTGGACAAGTCGGAACTGTAACAGTATCAACCCCGTGAATACAAGGAAAAACTAATGCCCGGAGCACCAATAGCAGCAGCAGCCCTACCGGCAGCAGCGGGCGCAGCCGGAGCTGGAACAGCTGCCGCTCTACCAGCTATTACTGCGACCGCAGCCCCCCTAGCAGGCGGAGCGGGATTGGCTGGTTTAGGAGCGCCGGCGTTAACTGCCGCAACTACAGCCCCCCTTGCTGGCAGCACACTAGGAGCTGGGCTTGCCGGGCTACCAGCAACTACAGCTCCACTAGCTGCAACTGGACCGCTAGCCGCTGGGGCTATCCCAGAACTTGCAGCATCTACAGCGGTACTGCCTGAGGTGGCTGGGGCAGCATTGCCTGAGGTTGCTGGTGCTGCTGCACTACCTGAAGTAGCTGGCGCTAGCGCTCTACCAGAACTCACTGCTGGCTTGCCGGAACTCTCCACCTTACCTGAAGCAGCGTTGCAACCCGCAGCTCCCATATCTCAAGCAGCCCCGATAAACCCCGCAACAGGTCTTCAAACTGTTAGCTCCAATGTGGGTGGATTGCAAGGAATAACGCCACCTTCGTTAGAGGGTATTCAATCCAACATTGCAGGCAATCTTCCCGGTGCTCAGCCGCTTCCGGCCTTGCAACCACCTCCAGCCCTAGACCCATCTCTGACGGCAGGAAATGTTCCCCCATTGGGTGGAGAATCACTACCCCCTAACTTCACCGATACTCTGTTAAATGCTCCTCCAGTTCCGGAGCCAACTCCGTTGCAGCCACCTCAAAGTTTTGAACCGTTGCCAGATATTTCTGGCGAAGTTGGCGAGGGTCTTGACAGCTTCACTAATTTTAAGTTCCAAGATAGAATCCTCCCACAAAATCTTGGACCAAGAGCAGTAGACCCCATTCAAGGGCCGCTAGGTTCGACCAATCCTATATTTGATCCATCCCTTCAGCAGCAAGTAAGCCCCGGTACAATAGATGTTGGTGGTAATATTTCAGTTGCCACGCCAGAAAATCTTGTTGATCCCTTTGGGTCACAAACCTCACCGTTCGGTCCTAGGGTTCCAACCGATTTACAGATAACTCCCCCTGAAAGCTTTAAGCCAATTACAGACAGTAGATTGCCGGGAGTTTTCGGAGATTCTGTAACTCCTCAAGGGGTGACATCTCAACCTCTGGGATTCGCGCCTCAAAATGTAACAAGCCCACAAGGCGTTCCCGGCAACATCTCTCCATTTGAAGCAGAAGTCACAAATTTTGGCAGACCACAGTTTAGTGATCCATTTGCTACGGACACTACTCTTGGACAAGACTTTGCTGGAGCTGATGTTGGTGATTTGGCTAGCCCAGACTTAACAAATCTAGATAGCACCTCCAATTTAGGAAATGTACCCGGAGATGTTCAAGCCCCGCAAGGAGATATTTTAGATCCTCAAAGCGCTTTGAAAAAGGTTGGAACATTCGCTAAAGAAAACCCACTCCTGACAGTAGGCGGTGTAGCGTTACTTGGTCAAGCTTTTCAGGATGATGGTGGCAGTACACGGCGAAGAAGTTCTGGGCGTGGTGAAGAAGAGGCATTTGCGGAATTTGAAACGGCTGATATCCCCCCGGATTATCGACCGGGTCTTGATCCTGAGTTTGTTTCAATTAGGCAAGTTCGTGGATTTGCGGAAGGTGGTCCAGTCACTCAGACCGATCAGCTTGCACAGCCTCAAGATGTTGCACCTGAGACAGTTGACAAACTCATGCAAAGAGCATTGCTGGCTATTCAAGGACAGACTGAGAATCCTCAAATGGACCTTGAGATGCTTAGGCTGGTTCTTGGTGATGAAGCATTTGACGATTTTATGGACACATTTTCTGGCATGGAATCTCCAGAAAGTCAAGGTGGGGGGGTCATAGGCCCCGGTAGCGGGGTGTCTGACAGCATTCCTGCGACCATCGATGGGCGTGAACCGGCGCGCCTGTCTTCAGGAGAATATGTAGTACCAAGTGATGTTGTCTCACATGTAGGAGATGGAGACACTAATGCTGGCATTGCAGCAATAGATCAAATGATGGGGCAAATTAGACAAGCAAAGACAGGGAGCCCCGCATCACCGCCTAAATTTGGAACAGTATAATGGAAATATCTCTAGTTCCTCGCGAAAGGCTAAACGAAACTTGGGGAGAAATAACTCCGATACTTGAGAGGGCAACAAAGATCTCAGGTGGAAGATTTAGCAATATTTCCGTGTTGGATGAGCTTTTGAATGATAGAATAAGTTTATGGGTAGTTCTACACGAAAAGAAAATACTTGCAGTATTTACAGTCAGAATTGTAAACTATGTTGAAAGAAGGTCTCTTTACGTAGAATTGCTGGCTGGTAGTCGGTTTAAGGAATGGATGGAGGAGATGTTCATAAAGATGAGGGGTTGGGGTCAAGTTCATAAATGTACTCATATTGAATGTGGAGGAAGACGGGGTTGGGTTAAACTTGGTCAGAAGTACGGCTTTAAGGTTGCCTACACCGTTATTGAAAGGGAAATTTAATGGCCGGCGGCGGCGGAAGCCAAGATAGTACAGTCACTCAAACTAACCTACCAGAATATGCTCAGCCATACTATGAAAGGTTAGCTGAGAGAGCTGAAGCCACCTCAAATACTCCGTATGTTCCATACGGGGGGCAACGCCTTGCAGACTTCACGCCAGAGTCCAATGCGTATTTTGCAGGTACAAGAGACTTGTCAGCTTACGGCAACCCAACCGTTGATAGCGCTGCTGCTGCAACTGCATTTGGGACTGAAGCTGCTTTCGGTTCTGGACAATACAATCCAGCATTATTTGGAAGCACATACTCTCCAACCGGTTTCTCTACCGCCTACGATCCCCAAACATACCAAACCCAATATGACCCTACAAGTTACGGTCAGGCTGGCCTGTATGATCCAACGGTATTTACCGCAGACAGATTCGGAGCTGCTCAAGCTGAGCAATATATGAATCCATATGTTGAGTCTGTATTAGATAGATTGCAACGCAGGGAAACAGAAAACTATCAGCAGTTAAGGGAACAAACTCAAGCTGACGCTGTACGTGCAGGGGCGTTCGGGGGGTCTAGGCGCTTCGTTGAAGACGCTGTTAACCAAAGAACATTTAGAGAACAGCAAAGAGACACAGAAGCTCAGGCCCTCCAGAATGCTTATATTCAGGCACGAGAGCAGTTCAACGTAGATGAAAACAGAGGTCTTCAGGTTCAACAACTTAGTGATGCCTCGCGTCAATTCGGAGCACAGCAAGGACTGGCAAGAACAGCGGCTGAAGATCAATCAAGACAGTTCTTTGAGCAACTGGGTCAACAGGGAACCCAGTATCAGGATGTAGCTAATCAGTTCGCTGATGCCCAAGGGTTAAGAACTCAAGAACTGGCAGACGCATCCTCTCGTTTTTATGATCAACAGGCTTTAGAGGCCAATAAGGCGACTGAAGCATCGAGGCAGTATGCAGCGCAATTAGAACAGGAGGCTGCAAGGCTTGGTCTGGCTGGTGCTGGACAGTTGGGTGATCTCGGAAGGCTAACACAGGAATTAGCATATCAGAGGTTGAGTAATCTTAATGATGCCGGTCTCATGCAGCAAGCCTTTAATCAGCAAGTTGCAGATATCGGATATGGAGACTTCATCTCTCAGCGTGATTATGAGAGGGGCCAGTTGCAGTTCCTCAGCTCAATCCTTCAGGGCGTCCCGATTAGTCCAAATTCAACAGTAACCACTCAGAACAATCCTAACTTCGTTAGTCAATTAGCTGGTTTGGGATTGGGCCTAGGTGGACTTAGCCAAGCTGGATTACTAGGATGAACCTATTCAAAGCTCACGACCTTCTAAAGAATTTCTCTGATGATCAACTTGATCAACAGATGCGTAGTCCTAGTGGGGAAGTTCCGCCGTTTCTCGTTATGGCGGAGCTGGATAGACGTTCGGAAATGCGTAAAGAGTTTTCAGGGCAAGCCCCGCAAACCTCTGTTCTAGATGACGTTCTAAATCAAACACCGTCTCTTCCAGATAGTACATTCCCATCTGGAATGCCAAAGGCCCCAACCCCAATGAACGGTGGCCTACCCACTATTCCTCAAGGCCAAGCTCCGCAGAATGCCGGTATACCACCGGTTAATTTTGCTCAGGGCGGCCCAGTTGGTTATGCTAATGGCGGTGGTATCCCTTGGGATATGTTAAACAGCAGACATCCAGCACAGATCGGAAGACAGACAACTGGAGGAGCCGGAGGATTTCTGGATCAGTACCTTGATCCTAAAGCCACTCCTCGTTGGCAATACTACCCAGCCAAAGCAGCTCAGGGACTTGGTAGCGCTGCTTCTGGATTGGGCAGCATCTTGTATGACAGCCCACTCAATATGCCTCGCAATGTACAAAAAGCTAATAGAGCTGTTTCTGAGGCTCTTAACTTTGCACAAACTCCCCCAGCTCAAACAACAATAAGAGCACAGGCCGACACCCCCAGTGGAATTGCAACCCTGCCACCCCTGCCGGGTAGGCATCCGGATGCATTTAGAGAACCTCCAATTTCTGACCCACAGGGGCCAACCTCCATCATCCCAACTCCAGCCCCCACGGCAACTGACTACTTCACTCAGGCACTTTCTGAGTTAAAGGGTATCTCCTCTGATAGAGGGGATGCGTCTCTTGAATATGATCGTATCATTCAAGATATGACAAATCGGAATGAAGAAATGATGGAGAGAGATAAGGGCATTGCTCTTGCTTCTCTTGGCTTTAACATTGCCGCCGGAACCAACAGCAATGCCCTGACAAATATCAGTAGGGGAGCCGCGGCTTCTCTTCCGTCTTTCAAATCAGTGACTGCTTCTCAACGAGAATTTTCCAAAAGTCTTGTTAACGCTCAGGAAAGAAGAGCTGCTGCACGAGAGGCATATAGAAGCGGCAAGTTCAACGATGCCATCAATATCTACAGGGTGGGGCTTGAGGAACAGCGTGTTAAGCTTCAAGGAGAAGCCCTTAAGGCTAAACTCAAGGCATCTGGAGCTGGGTCAAAAACTGTTGACAACGCAGTGAAAAATTATACTTCCCTGATGAAGGCAAAAACCGACTTACGAAGCGCTTTGAATGACATCTCAGAGAACATCAGCCTAGCTCCCGAAGAAAAGCAGAGACAAAGCACAAAAATCCTTGCTGAGATGAAGGGTATTGATGAGCTATTAAGGCAATTCAACTTTATGGCTCAGCCAACCAATCTTGCGGCAGGAGCGGCTCAAGCCCTTAAATAATATGGCATAATAGGGTTATGGACCTCTCTAAGCTTTCTCAATCTCAATTGCAGGACATCGTTAGTAATCAGGGTGTCTTCGAAAAATTCAGACCTGATACTGCTCAAGCTCTAATGGGCTTACAGGAAGAACCGGTTGAACAACCTCCTGTCGAACCTCAAGTGCCCGAGCAAGGGCCTTTCGCTGCTGGCATTGATAGGATGCAAGCTGACTTCCAAACAGCCTTGGGAGCAGCCGCTAACCGTCTTGGGCTAGCTGACACTGAAAAGAGCTTAATGGAATCTGCTGAAGCTAATCGCTTGGCTGCATCCGGATTTCAACCGACTGTAACTTCGTATAAAGATGTTGGTTCTGTCGGAGAGGCCGCATCCTATCTCTACGAAGGGGCGGCTCAAAGTGCTCCCTATCTTCTTGGTACATTGGGTGCTGGTGGTGCGGCTGTTGCTGCTGCTCCTGCTGCTATTCCCGCTGCTGTTGCCGGTGCTGCTGGTGGCGCTCTCTTCACGTTCCCATTTTTTGTTGGTGGTAATGTTGAGAGGCAAATGCAAGAGAACGGCGTTTCTCTTGAGGACGTAAGACTTGGAGATGCCGCAGCAGCTGCCAGTGGACAGGCTGCATTAGAAAGTTTGATTAATGTGGCTGCCCCCGGTGTTGGTAAGGTCATGTCTAGGGCAGCCGGATCGACAACTAAGGCCATCCCCATATTTGCAAAGAACGCTGTTACCTCGGGAGCTATTGAAGGATTTACAGAAGCTGGTCAGCAAGCTCTTGAAATTGTTCAGGCTGATCCTGAAAAACTTTTCGAGCTATCTCCAGAAGTGGCGGACGAGCTGATCAACTCAGCCATATTGGGAGCAGCATTAGGTGGGGCTGTCGGCGGAACCCTTGGCGGAAGTCAAGATTTCTTTAAAGCCAGAAATAGAGCAAGAGAAGAGAAGGAGTTTACTAAGCGTGGTCAGAGAGAAGCGTTATCACTTGGGAAGACTATTGAAGAGATTCAGACTCAAGACAGAACGGCAACTCTTGATAATGTTCCGACAGATGAGCTTGTTCTCTCACTGTCAGATGAATCACTTGATCGCGCAGACCCGCTTGATCCCGATCAAAGAGCCCCGCAAGAGTCAGTTAAGATTGTTGCAGATAGAGGCCAATTCTCGTATGGAGAAAGGGGTGAAGATGCAGGCACCCGCAAGGAGGTTCGCAGGCCAAGCAAGGGCTTCATTGTTGTCGGTGAAGAGACAGGAAATCAATACAGAGCCGGATTCAAAACGGAGAAGGAGGCAAACGATTGGGTCGAAAATACACAGGAGTTAGACAGGAGAGTTAAATCCTCAAAAGCAGCAGGACAACTTGAAACTAGAGGAGAATTCGATGAGGCTAAGGCGGTCATTGAATCTAGCGATATTTCCCCTGACTTTAGACAGGCACTTCTACGACGCAATGAGAGAAAGCGGTCTCTTTACTCAAGCACAATTGAACCGCTTAACAAGAAAATCGAGGCCATCGAGGAGAAGGATAGTAAAACTGAAAAGGATAAGGAGAGGCTTAGAGAACTCCGCACTATCCGCAGGACATCCCAGAAGAATATCAATAAGAGCGTGGCCATCAAAGGTAGAGATTTTTCCTTTGAGGAACCAACGAACTTTAATGAAGAGACAATAAAGAAACAGCTTCTCCACCCAGACACTGCTGGTAAGGTTTTTCATGCCAAGGAGATTTATAAGAAAGGTGCGGAGCCAACCTTCAGGATCATTGATCTCAAGACAGGCAAGAAACGTGGTAAGCCCATGTCTAGAGAACAGGCTGAGGTTCTTGTTAATGATCTCAGAAAGAAGAAGCCAGATAGAGAGTTTGAGATTGAACAGGCTTCAGAAGGGGAGTTTGGGTTTGCGGTTGTTGAAGAAAGTTTTGATGCCTTTGGGAACAAGCTTAGCGAAACCGTTGATCAAACCTTCCCCACGATGGAAGAGGCAATCAGATACCGCCGTACCCTTCAAGATGAGATCGGGCCGGATATTGATCTTGCCCCCGCAAAATCTATCGATGAGTCAAGGGAAATAGTCGGTAAAGTTAATAAGTTGCTGGCAGACTTTAACCTAGACGATAAGGTTAAGGTCAAGTTTCAAAGCTTCATTCAAGACAGGCGAGCAAATATTGTAGCTCGGGGTGAAACATATACTGATCCCAATCTTGGGGTGATGATGCGTCTTGCTACTGAAATGCCTGCTGCTGTGGGCGACAAGGAAGCTATTGATACCATCATCTCTACTGCAAAGCATGAGGCCCTACATGCTATGAAGATGATGAACCTTATCTCAACCAAGGAATGGGGTCAACTGGTTGAAGCGGCTCGCAGAATGCCCATGCAGGGTTACAAAGATTTATCCTTTATGGATGGTGCGGAGCTTCAATACAAAGACACATACAGAGGAAGAGATAATTATCAGACTCTTATAGATGAAGAAGCGGTTGCGGCTTTATTCGAAGAATACGGAAGGCGTCCAGAAAGATTTAAGGCTCGCCCCGCACAAAGAAACGTCTTCAGGAAGATACTTGATTTCTTCAGGAAGCTACTTCCAATCTCACAAGACCAGAGAGCTGGTGAGGTATTTGGCCTTATTGAGAGTGGTCAGGTAGGTGCCCGCAGTCCTGCAATTGCTGGAGCTGGCACTAGATTTTCTGGTGTCAGGTTTGATCCGAATACCGGAGACGCTCTCGATGAAGAGGGCAATGTTCTATCTCAGGCAGAATACGACGCAATCATTGATGACTACTACAACACTGCAAACACTGAGCAAGATTATGCTGACGCTGCTATCGGGCAGGCTATTGCCCAAGACTCAATAGAGGACTTAGAGGCCGATAGGCCGGATACCTTTGGAGATGAGAAAAGCAGAGAGCGTAAGGGCTTTCTTATAGACGGGGTCTTCATTGAGCCAGTTATCACAAGAACAAAACCTCCGCAAGAAAACTGGATAGAGTTCATTAAATGGTTTGACGGTAGCTACGTCATTACTCCTGATGGCGATCCTCTTGTCATGTTTCATGGCACAAAAGGGCAAGAATTTGACCAGTTTGAGGTCAGTCCAGATAGGAAGATTGATTATGGATGGTATGGGGAGGGTCATTATTTCACCCCAAGTCCTACAACAGCGTCTTCTTATGCTACCCCCTATGACTCACCGGAGGTTGGTGGTGCATTTGCGGAGCAAAACCGGATCATCCCGACAATGCTGTCTATAAAAAATCCCTTTATTGTAAGTAACTTAGACGCGGCAAACCTTATGTCCCTTGTCAGGAGGAGACATCCTGAAAAATCTGACAGGGCGGTTGAACTTGTCCAAAATACTGCCCCTGACCCCAAGTTTGAATACGATGATTTCAACCAGAAGAGAAATATCAGTGTTAAAGCTGCAACAAAGCTCCTAAAAGAATTGGGATATGATGGAGTTATCGCCCAGACGATGGATCGTCAGGCAGATGAGATTGTGGCGTTTTATCCGCATCAAATCAAGTCAATCTTCAATCAATTTGATCCCGGCACCGCAGCCGACGCAAGATTCTCGGGTTATGCCATAAGAACTGGAACTGACATAAAAGAATTTACTGAATGGTTTGAGGGTTCTCAGGTTGTTGATGGTAATGGGCTCCCCTTAGACATTGGGGGAGAGTATCTCTCGATTAAGAACCCCTTCCTTGCTGCCGCTGGACAGGAGACAACGAAAGAAGAGATTGGTGGGGCAGGTTTTGATGGAGTTGCGTATCCAGATGGTAAGTGGATCGCCCTTGATCCAGAAAAACAATCCAAGAGAATATTCAGTCAAGCCCCCCTAAATAGGCTAAGTGGCTATAGGCTTCCGGATTATGATGCTGGACCCATCGCTGAGGTAGCTGCGCGGGCGCTTGCGCCAGAGGGTGAGCTTGGATTTAGGGGCTCTATTAATAGATTGATGCGGGGCTTGATTGGAGCTGACGATCTTGACCCACAGATGGACCTCACAACTAAAGAGGGTCGGCAGGCTCTCAGTAATGTGATGGTTAGAAACATTGCCCACAAACAGATGGGGGCCTTTAAAGAAGACCGCGCATTGCAGGCTGCTTTAGGCAACTCCGGCATCCCGATGGCCAAGGACTCAGCGGGAAAGATGCTTGAGCTTGCCACGCAAATGGCTGGTCGCATTCAGGCAATCATTGAGAAGGGTGGCCTTAAGTATGACGAGGAGGGCAATATCACTATCGATGAAGACGCCCCCTCTCTGGCTGAGGTCTTTGAGGAAATAAACCCTCAAACCGCCCACGAGTTCAATGGACGTCAGATCACTGAAGACCAGCTCTTCCAGATATATGGCATTGCTAGAAGAGAAAAATCTCATCGAGAGAATAATGCTGGGGCAAAGCTATTCAAGATCAGCAACGAGAAGATCAATGAAGTTCTAGCAGCAGCTCCGCAGAAGTTTGAAAGAGCATTTGAGAAGTACCAGAAGCTAAACAGTAATATTATTGACTTCGCAGTAGAGAGTGAAGTAATAAGTAGAGAGAAAGCTGACGAACTACTTAACTTTGATTACATTCCCTTCTACAGAAAACTGGAGGTTGATGTAGAAAATCAGGCATATATTGGAGCGACTTGGTCTAACAAATTTCTACAGTCTTTGAACAATCCAAATCCGTTCTCGATTGAATTGCTTGGTGGCGATCAGCCTTTAGACAATGATCCCATCGACATGATAAGAAAAAACATCGAGGGTATTGTTAGGGCGTCTCTATCTAATAGAGCGCTCAAACAAGTCGCAACTACCCTCGATGCCCTCAATGATCAGGCTGGAACACGTGACCTATATGGGTCTAAGGTAAGGAGATCAGCGGATGAGAAGGGCGGGTCTATTATGACCTTCCGGAGGGGCAATGAAGAGATTAAATACAAGATCAAAGACAACGATCTTTGGGTTGCCATCACCTCAATGAACAAAACTCAAGTTAGTAGTTTTATCAATCTGCTTTCCAAGCCAGCAGCTATTCTCCGACAAGGTATCACTCACAGCCCCGCATTCATGCTCGCCAACCTATGGAGGGGGCATATTGATGCTTATGTAAAGCATAAAATTCCACCCGTTAGGTCATTCATCAAGACACTGGGATATTTGTCAGACGTTTACAGAGGTACAGATGAAGTGATGGCATTCAAAGCCAATACCGGTATGGGGGGATTTGATGTTGGTAATGTGAACAGGGGTGCTCTCAGTGATCTCTCGGCGTTCTCTAAGAAGATGAAACGTGGAATGCGTAAAGAGGCCCGTCGTAGGGGGGAGTACGCTGGTGGGGCTTCCAGAGCCTTCTTTGATGGCCTCAGCGGGATGTGGGACGGCTTAACCAAGATAGGCGAGGCTACAGAGCTTGCTCAACGTTTAGCGGTGTCTACCTATTTACAGGAGGCTGGGACGCCTAAACTTGAAGCTGATTATCAGGGTATGAATATCATCAACTATTCTCGTCGAGGGTCTGGCGGTACCGGTATCCCCATGGTGTTGATGAACCTCATTCCTATGATCCCGTTTTTGAATGCCCGTATTCAAGGCTTGTATCGCTTGATGGAAAATGAGAAGTCAGGCAACACTCTGGGGGTTGCCCATGGCCTTATGACTAAAGGTCTTCTATTGGCTGGTATTCATAGTGCCATATATGGAATATCTCAACTTGATGACAGGTGGGATGAAGAACGGCTAGATAGAAAGCTCAACTATGACATATTCTATGTTGGGGACAAAACCTTCTATCTCCCGCGTTCATTCGAGATTGGTGCTGCTTTTGGAGCAATGCCTGTTCTGGCTCTTGACGCAATGAGGACAGGAGAGACGGACGATCTTGGTAAAGGAACTATCTCTATCCTAGCCAACACCTTCCAACTTAATCCCATTCCGCAGGCAGCAAAGCCCATCATTGAGGCTCTAACTAACTTTGATATGTTCTTGGGAAGACCGATTGAAAATCAAGCTGCTCGCCGCCTAGCTCCCGGTTTGAGGTCAACGCCTTCAACAACCGATGTTGCGAAAATGGTGGGCGAGGCCACAGGAACCAGCCCTCTGATGTTAGAGCATTTAGCCCAAGGCTACGGAGGCAGCATGTCTATGATGCTTCTAGCCTTTGCTGATTCTGTAATACAGATGACTGGTACTGTTCCGTCCAAACCAGCAGGACTATTTGGGGATGCTTCTGTTATCGGTGGGCAAGCTTGGATGGGGCAGATTGCAGGGCTTAGCAGGTTTGTTAGGGCAGATGATGAGCGGGGAACTCGGTTTGCTGAAGACTTCTATGAGATGAAAGAAGAAATAACCGAACTGCATATGACCATTAAGGAGTTAACAACCAGAGGTAGAGTTCAAGAAGCTCAAAAGCTCATCGAAGAAAATCGTGGTAAATTAATGCTTAGGAAGAGAATAGATAGAACATCTAGACAGCTCTCCCAAATAAACAAACAGATAAACAAAGTAAGGGCTGACCCTAACATGAATGCCACGCAGAAAAGGTCATTACTATCAAAGTATAAAAAGCAGAAAATGGACCTGATGAGAGTGATAACTAATGCAACGAACGAAGTTCTTTTCCAGTAAGAGGCACGATGAGCACCATGGACAAAGCGAATGCCTTTATAGCCAGTGGAGCTATCTTAAGCCCCGCATGGCTGCCCCTTCTTACCAACGTCTCTGAGGTCGCAGCACTTCTACTTCCAGTAGCTGGCCTTGTCTGGCTTATTGTCCAGATATACTCGAAGGTCAGGTGGAGAAAGTGATTAAGAGCAGAAGAGCCACCAGTAAAGCCCCGCAAAAAAGACAATAACTACCAAAGCACTAGGGCTTGCTGCCATTCCTGTATTCACTACCATCAAACCACAACCTCAATCTGTTAAAGAAGCCACTACAATAACATAGAACTTCTTTAGGAGGATTACGTCGGAGAGCGTCTCTTAGGAGAACCTTATCTCTGATTGAGAGGTTACCGGCAATCTTATTGCAGACTTTGTGAGCCAGAACTGTGTTAGTTGAATGGTTGGTTCCACCGTGGGAACGACTTAACAAATGCTCGACAGTAGGACGGCACAAATCATTGCGGGAGTTCATGGGCACAAAGTGCCCACAAAAGAAACACATATGGCCTTCACGCTCCCTAAGCTCAGCAACTAGCTCTACAAGCTTTTTCCCGACAAGTTTGCCCCTATAAGGTTTATCCTTGTACATTGCAGTTACTGGATGTTTCTCGGCAAAATGCTGATCGACATCAAGAAGTCGCTCAAACCTTTTGTCACATTCGGGGCATTTGATCTTTATATTCACAGCCAGCCAAGACTTATTTTGCTAAGGAACTTCTTCCTTTCATCCGCAAAAATCGGTTCATTGAAGAAATCTTTCTTCATGTTCTCAAAGTTTCTCTTTCTCTGAGCCTGTACCATTCGTGTTAAAGACATCGATTTCAATGCATATATGTCTGGATCAATGGTGTAGACATTCTTGGACCATCTTTCGAATTCTCTCTCTTTCCATCTTGGAAGAACCCCAGCCAATTTTTTTACATATTCTAGTCGATGTTCTTCGGCAACTTCATATGATTCGCCCCTCAGATCAGGACTTTTAGTTGGCGGATACAAACCCGGAACCCCAATTCCCGCCACCTTTGTTGCTGCGCTCTTAAGGGCACCCTTACCAGCAACCGCAGCACCTCCCATAAGGCCCATAAATCCACGTCGGTCAACTTTTATTTTTCTTGGCATCTTTCCTGCACCTCTTAAGATAAGGCCATCTTTTTTCCAGCTTCTTCATGGCTGAAAAACTTTTCTCCCTCAAGATATCGCTATGACACGTAGCAGCAGCTCTCTTCGAATCCCACAGGCCCGCCTCCATAAGATTGTAGTATTCCTGAAGCTCTTCAATTGCCGCAAGAAGACCAGAATAATTCTTAGTCTGGTCCATCTTCCTCATCTGCTCAAGAACATCACATGCGGTTCTTTTATCAGTCAGTATCTGAAGGCTGTCTTTTCTCACCAAAAATTCTCCTCTTGTCGTCTTCAAAATATGCTAATAAAATTACTGTTAAAACCAAAACAGGGAACAATGAAAACATTATTTTTACAAAAATCAAATTACTTGGAAGCCATATTGCTCCCCAAAAACTAACAGCAAAAGCAATCAATGAAATTAAAGTCGGTATCTTCCAAATATCACAATATCTAAAATCCCGCATAATCACCCCTCATGTTTATGACCATATAGTTTAAAGCTAACCACCTCACAGGCTGCTTTATGCATTACTTCCGCTTCTTCCCAAGTTCCGCATCTGGTTTGATATTCATTATCACCCTCAAAACCATCACCAAAGATCATCGTTTCAAAAAACGTTGGGCCACCGTGTCCCCAAGAATGATCCATACCCAAACAAACTGTTGAGACTCTGATTTCCTTTTCTTCAAAAAAGGTCTCATTCACGCGACGATTGTCAAAATCTTCAAACCAAACAGCCCACTCTGAAGAGGTGGCAGGAATAAGTTCTTTGTTTTCATCAAGTATGTAATATTCTAACGGCATTATTCTGCTCTTTTTATGGAAATAGCCCCTTTTCGAATAAGGAAGAATGCTATATGGAACCCCTGTCATTTTATTTCCAAAAAGCTCATTCAAGCCCGGTAAAAGTTCTTTAAGCTGTTCTGATCTTGAGATTGCCAATCAAACCTCAATCACAATTAAACCTCTTTCATGTACTTCATACATTCCGTATCCCCATGGGTTACATATCACTCTGGTATCTCCGATCATATAATCTTTTTTCTCATGGATATGTCCATGTATCCACAGTTTAGGCGGATTATCCATATTCATAATGCGTTCATGAAATTCAGTACAGAAAAACTTGTTGGCGGCATCGCCTCTGAATCTACTAGAAACAGACATGTATGAAGGAGCATGATGACTAACAATAATATCGGCCCCAGAGTTAAAGAGAAACTCCCTGTGAACCTTGTGAGTTTCCTGCATAGAATCCTGATCTGCCCCCTTCATTCTCACAGCATCATTTAGATACTCAACATAATCAAGCCAATCTAAGGGGCCAGACATATCAGTCCAGAGAGTTGCGCCAGCAATACTAACCCCACCATTATCCCCACCCAGATAAGCGGATCGAATTGTTTCGTTAGGAGAAGGAAACTGACTATACCAATGGTCATGATTGCCCATAATATGAAAGACTGGCTTACCATCTTCCTCTAACCTCTTGATATATTTTTCTCTTTTGTTGTCGTTAGGATGGATATCGCCAGCAATGATATATATATCTGCATCATTATTTGGCATTTTTGTTGGACCCCCAAACTCAAGATGGAGATCGCTTAATATTCCGATCTTCACATTGGCACCTTTGGGGAGTGAGGGTTGTGACAAGCGATAGGTTCTCTCATTTCAATCCTCTTAACTGCCTCATCCATTGCATTAGCAGAGAATTCTGCAACATGAATTATGAAAGCAGAAAACCCCGCAAGAATAAAAATCTCCACATAGGAGTAATTCCTGAAGAAATCCATCACCTTGTTCCCAAATCTCGCGGAACAATAAGACGATCCTGCTTCTTCTCCACATTCACCCTTTGGGTTTCCGGAAGTATCCTATCAAGATACCTATCAGCAAGCATAAGGCTGCCAACAACAGCCATCACAGCAACTATAAAGCTCCACTCATTCATCTCTCTTTTTCCTTTCCTTAATCCAGTCTTCAACTTCCTCAAGGTGCCAAACCAACATACGGGGCGTTAGATATCTTGGCCTTGGGAAGGACGGATGTTTCTTCATTAAGTACCGAATAGAACTCACCTTGACCCCTATCTGCTTAGCTAGATCAGCCCTGTTTACCCAGTTCTGTGGTCGGTTAAAGTTCTTGTGGGTTACCAACTATCAAACCATCTAAAACTATCATTCCTTGCAAAATCAGAGTAAGTTGTTGTTGTCCTTATTTTTCTCTTGTTTTTCTCTGTCACTTTCCACTTCTCAAGCTTGGCAACAAGTTCTGCATTCTGCTTAGCCAACTCAGCAACCGCTTCATTTCTTTCTGCAACTCTAGCGGCAACCTGAACCTCAATCTCTGCTTCGATGTCTCTCAGGATATTTCTGGCAATATTGCATCTCTGTGTTCCACAGCTTCCGTCTTCAATGTCTGGACAAAGATCAACAATAGGGCCATAACCCCCGTTTAAGGAGGCTATAAATTTAACTAAATTGCTCCTCAACCTCCTGCCCATCTCACTGCTCATTCTCTCATCTCCTTTTTAAACTTTCCCAGAAAACGTTTCTTAAACCTACAAATCTCCGCCTTGCTTCAGTGTTGTCTAATAGTTCCGATCTACTGTCGACTGAAATATAATTCTTCACCCCCTTAACAGCTTCTTCTTCAGAAACTCCCGCAGAAAAACCACCTTCATGCAACCAAGTCTGGAACTTCTCATTCCTACAAAGAGAAGAAAATGACTGATATGCTTTCTGACCCTCTGTTTTGTCCATCACCGGAACAACCTCTTCGTTATCCCCGATAGCTGCCACTGCAACCATGTATCTTGACCCCACTCTGTCTTTGTAGAACTCTATGAGATTATCAACATCATCAGGGTGAACAGAGAACGTTATATAGTTTTTCTCTTTGTTCTGACTGACCTTGATGGCCTCAAAATGAGTGGTCAAATATCCCCCTCTGCCTTCCTTATCGTTGCCCACGCTATAGCCCAAGCTGAGTACCAGATGATGACTGCCCATATGTTATCGAAACCCATTGAAAGCCCAACCCCGCACCAACAGTCCCAGTCAAACTTTGAGTCAGGTTTTATCAGTGACATCTTTACTTCTCCTATATAGATTAAGCAAAGCATCCTCATGACAAGATATCATTGCCATCTCAATAGACCCCGGCTGATGTTTTATCCTCCAAGCGGATAACTTTACCATCTCGGCATAAACAAGAGATGAAATAGGCGAAGCATCATGCTCTAAATCCGCAAGGAACCTCTTTCTCTCATTTGCCAGCATCTTCATCAATCTCTTCTTGAATGCTATTAAAGACCCAGTCTGGTACAACATATCCCTCTTTCTTCAGGGAAGCAAGAGTTTCTATCATTCCCTCTCTAGTGTCATCATAGAATGTGTAGCCATCCCTTGAAAGACCAATATCCTCATATGGTATAGAGTCAAATTCTTTTCTCCATGTGTCCATTATTTTTGTAAAGTTTTCTTTGTCTGCAATAGCTTCCGAAGTCATGTAATTTGGAGATTTTGTCTTTCTGATTTTTCTTCTACTTGCCACATGCGTTGTAAATCCACCATTAACATCCTCATAGCAATATACATCACACCAGAAATTATCTGAAGACAACCTACAATAGGACATGCCTCATTTCTCCTCATCTTCAAAATAAGACAAGTCAGTCAGATGGACAGCATTGTCAAACACTGCCCAAGCAGCACAGCATGGACAGCCAAATTCAGCCTCATAGCAGCGAGACCCCCAGATTTCCTCAATGATCCTACCAAGATTATTAATAGTTTTGTTGCGGAGTTTCTTATTAACTTTCTTCATTTAATCTTGTCCAACTCTTCTTTTAATTCCTTAAGCGGAATATACACCTCTGAAATCTCATTAGTTCCCATGTAATAATTTTCTAAAAGGGTTATAATCAACTCCCCGTCTCTGAGTTCATAGCTTAAGCTTAAGTTATCTGTCATTCTATTTTTACCATCCTGTTTACTGGGATACTGAAACATGGCTCAGTATCCTGCCAGTCTCTGGGTTCATTCCGACCCCACATTGTCACATCAAATGTCTTAACGACGTGGGGCATTAACCCGCAGTCCCAAATACCGTCTTCACAAGCAACAACAAGGTGAGCCGGAACACCAGATAGTTGGCTCATCTGAACTATTTGGCAAACTTTATGAACGCTAATCTTAACAGGATCGATCTTATGGATGGGGTAATTCCGGCATTTAACCTCGTAAAATCCAACAATCTTCTTCCCGCTAACTAGAGAGTAATCAAATGGGTAGAACTTCGGGGCTTTTGCCGCTGATAACCCCAGCTTCTCCGCGACCCTCCTAATCACTTTCCTTTCGTTTTCGGTATCCTCTGCCGTCTCATATGTCGGCCTCGACTTCTTGAGTACAGTCTCTCCGCTAAAGAGAGGGCGTCTAGTCCGTGTAGGTCCCACCATAATGCCTCGTCGCCTAAAGAGTGAAGATCAAAGTGATGCTCCCTGCACAGGGGTACAGTGAACTGATCACCAGTCTTCAGCGACATAGCACGAGGCTGAACAAAGGTCAAGTGATGGGCATGACTCCTTATTCCGGGGACTTCAAAAAGATCATAGTTACAGACACAGCAACCATGACCTCGCACAAAGTCAAGATGCGTTTTTGATCTGATCCTTACTGGATCACTCAAATTACAGCCACCTTGCCCCCCTCACAACATTCCTGCCATGATTTCCCACTTCCACATTGGCACGGTCTGAACTCCATCGACATGGCTGGTAATGTTTGATTTTCTCCCACCATCCCCTCAATGAACTCACGCCTCTTCTCCACATCATCCGGATCAAAATACTCCCCATCGCCGTATTCAATGCTTTCAAGCGGATTTTCGAGGTCATCGCTCTCGTTAATCATCTTAGCTTCAAAGAGAGCATCATCTGGATCGCCAAAAACTTCTCCCCTCTCGATATACCTCACAACCATTTCGGGAAGGTGGGGACCGCCTCTTTGCCATTCTCCAAATGTTATGTCATGACTGTTACGAAGAGAGAAGTATTCAAAATCCCACAGAACTCCCTCTGACTCAATAACAAGATTGCAAGAGTCCAAAGCCATAAATACCGATTTCCAATCAGGCTCTGTCTTTGCATCAACCTCTATCTCTTGATATATGCGACCCCTTGCAAGGCCATAAGCAATATATAAAGCCCTCACATCCTTTTGGGCTCTAGATAGAGAATGTTGGGCAAGGGCGGCGGTTGTTAGGGCGCGATGTTTGAGGCCAAATGTTTTGTGGGGGCGTTGAGAATCTCGTTGAAATTCTTTGATGTTGTGTTTACTTCTTTTCATTTCTGGGGCAGCAACCAAAACTCCGAACCTGAGTGTGTTGATGGCCGATATATGTGAATCAATCTTATTCTTCATCTTACAATCTCCACTTTTATATTGTTCAGTTCAGCTTGAGATAGCAACCCGAAATGACGCTTACCGAAGCTGACAATCTTGTCTGGTTTGGACCCTTGAATAGCATTCCTGAACATCACATCTCTGGAATACTTACCGTAAAGTCCGGGCCTGTCATCGTATTTACTAGTCTTGATGGACTTATGTGCAGCCCATTTCCTAGCCTTGTTGTAAAATCTGTGCCCCTCCAAAACCACTACCTCATCCACATCCTCCATCTCTTCCAAAACCTCGTTAACCTTCTCACCATCAGAGTAATAATTATCAACATAAAACATAACCGTGGGCATTTTCACCTCTTCTGATTATTTATTATTTCTTGTCAATCAATTTATCAACAAATTTAGCCACATTCCTTTCAAAATAAACTGACTTTAATATCAATTCTGCCGTGGTTTGGTCGCTTACTATCGCCTCCATGTCACCACTGTTTTTTGTATAGATTATTGCTATACTCTTTACGTCTCCTTTTTCTAGTTCATCTATGAAGTCTGTCAGGGCTTGAGAAACCCCAAACCCCTCGATTTCCTCGTTGTCTTTATGAACTTCACCTTTGTAAATCTCTTTAGTGCCCGGAAACTTGACCACATTGTTGTCGTCGTCTTTTTCGTCGGTCAATCTTTTCACCTGCTATGAAAATATCAATCTCCTTCCAGTTCAACTCTGGGTGAGCATTAGCAATCTCAGCCCTTACATACTGATAGTTATAGCCGTTTTGCTCGGCCATGTCAAAAATTTCCCTTATGCTGATTTCAAGCGGTTTCGTTGCCATGATAATCCCACACAACCTCCACACTTTTGCCAAGCTTCAATCTCTTCCTGACCACCAAAAGCAGCAGCAGGAACATAGTTCAGAATCCATTCTGCCAAAGGCTTTATGTCCTTGTATTTTCCGCTCCTTATTGTCCTTTCAGTGAGTTCGAAAATATCATTAATCAGAACACAATAGACATATGGATCGGATGGAATAATCCCAAACAATGTGTAATCCACAATCTGATGTACCCACAGCCTATCGATCTTGTCATAATTGACAACTGTCCTATGATGTGGGGTTGTCGAATGAACCTCATCGAATAACCTGTACTTATCCTCCCAGCCTAACTCATGTGATTTCATCTTTCCCTTTCTAAAGAGCTTTTATATCAACCTTCTCTAGGCCGATAAGAGTACTATCGTCATCCTCGCATTGACCATCAAGTAAATGACCTCCTTCTGTGCAATCTATAAAAAAATCACCTCCAGTGCTAAGCTTAACCTGCTTTAGGTCTCCCTCACACATGCAATCAAAATAATCACCAGTCACCTTTATCCAGTCCCCTTCTCTAAGCTCACTAATTTTCGTTGTCATTTTTCTCTCCTTGTGACTCGATCCTAATCTTCTATTATTGCGCGGAATTGTGGCCAAATTGTGGCAGATCACACGCAATAAAAGAGGGGCCACCCGAAAGTGACCCCCCTACCCCACGGGAAGGAGATGTGAGAAAACCCGTGAGGTTCCCTCTCTAGAGAGCCCCTCTTCTAGAAAGGATCGGCCAACCCACCGTCATCTGTCTTCTCTCGTGGACGTTGAACCTTGATAAATCCCCTGTTAGGATCGACATCTCCGTCCCATACAGCAATCTCAAGAACAGGATCAACTCCGCCCTTGTAATCCGCTACCAAAGCCTTGAGAAGATCATAAGAGATGTTAATCTTCGTTCTCCAGTCTGGAGTTTTCTCACCGGGCTTTTTGTAGGTGTTGCGGAACAGTCCGCCCTTGTCTTCGTACTTTGCGTCAGTCATTAGAAAGAACCTCGTTCTGTATTATACATGATTATCATCATTTCTGATACCTCATAATGATAGGCTGGCTTCAGATGAAAGCTCTCTTACGCGAGCGGTGTACAAGTTGTCAATATCCTTTTTGTCTGCAACTGTCAATTTCTTAATTTTATCGGCCTTGCTTCTATATTCAAGGACAAGTTTTGTCAAATCACTCTCTTCTCTGATGAGTTTCTCCATCTCAGCATATCCCTTACTGCGGGGTTTTTCGGCTGTCAACTCTATGGTAGTGTCGACAGCATCTGCATCACCCTCACCAGTCACCACCTTAAAAGTTGTCCGCATGAAAAGCTTTTCTGCGTAAGATGCGGCAGAACCAGCTGTCTGCGGACCCTGAAATGGGTGGATTATGGAGAATCTAGTGAAATCACCGAATTGCTCTTCACCATGCATAACATTAAATTTGTATGTAAATCTAAATACAGGGGTTTCTTTCCCCTTTGAATTAACTGCATTTCCAAACTGTTCACAGGATACTTCCACACAGGACCAAGAAATACCGTTCTTTGCAGCAATAGCTGCAACTTCTTTATAATACTCATCAATAGATACATAGTTAAAGCCGCCAAATTTATTCTCAGCTTCTTTTCTGAGGTCTGGCACCTCATCAATTGTTTTGGTTATGGATTTATTCAATTCCTTCATGCTCTCACTTCCTTTCGGTGTTAGTGGCACCATAAATCTTGATGTGCTTGCTTTCGGAGTAGGATCAGTCCAGACAATTCCACTATCTGTACCGACGCAACCAGTAGGAATACTGTAAATATCATGATCACCAGTTGCCATTATTTCCTCACATTTCTGATCTGTTGTCTTATTGATTTTCTTATTGTTTTCTTTAACTCTTCAACATTCTCTAATGAGCATCTGTGAACACACCCATCTACTGGATAAGTTTCCCAATAAACATCTTCAGAACACCCAAGGGCTTCGCAGGTATCTAGATAAACAGACACATATACATCTTCATCATTTTTGTGCCCTATGAGAAATCTAGCAGCAGCACCATTAAAGGGCGGTATAACAGATATCTTCCAAGAAGGGTCAAGAGTAATGTATGGTACCTCTACCTCCCTCCAACCCTCCATGCTTTCTCTTTCCATCCCGGCTCGCCAAGTCTCAACAACTGGTCTGGGATTTTTTAAAATATCATTATGACCGTATTGCTTGAAGCTTCTCATGATTTACCCCATTGATTGCACCACTGGTTGACCTGACAGTAATTGCCTTCACACCTCACATGTTCGGCAGGTCTCTCTTCAACAAAATAATCCCCAGTGAATTTAATCCGGCACTCACCAGCATATCTCTCCGCGTCCTTACGGGTTGGCCAAATCTTTAAGGCTCGCTTTGTTCCTTTTTTCATTACAGCGTATCTTTCCGGTCTTGTCCAGCGCTCTATATCAATACACGGGAACGGCTCCGACGCGGCGCGACTGGCTGAATGAAGTGTCACCCTCTCTAGCAGGAACGCCTCAGCCTTGTCAAGCGGCCAAATCGGGATCTCTATCTTGATTATGGGTTTTTGTGGATAATTCCTGTCAAATTGGGCCTTTTTAGCTGACCAATCGCGTATGATAGCAATAATATTAAGACTGTCAATCTTCTTCCCATTCATATGTAGCATCACCCGATAGGTATTCAGCTGTTTCTCCCATTCAGGCTTGTCTGCCATTACAGACCATGCTCTGGTTAGTTTGTAGTCATCCATTTCATAAGAATCACCAATGGGCGTAAGAACGTCCACAGCCCCGCTAACTACCTTGCCATTCACCGTGACAAAAATGCGCTCTTCGACAATATCATCAGGCCCCGCACCCCCCTCTAGAATGGAGTGGACCGCAGTCCCCATTAAGGCCCACACCCTATCAGCAACATCAACCTCAAGCTCCGCATTGTTCTCTTCCTGAAGCTGAGATATTTTAGGAGAATCGATTAGCTGAGTTACCGAGAAGTCTGCATGTCCTTTAGAGTAGGGATCTTTCTCTGCAAAGTTCAAAAAAGAGTCTGGAAGTCCAGTCTTGTTTATGAGCTTCATACCTCCCCTGTAGCATCCCTTATTTGACATGTCAACTATACATGGTATAAGAATATAAGGAAACATTCATGTTGGATAAACATTTATATGTCTGATTCGAAGAAAAACCTATACACTGCCGTAATATTGGGTGAGCCAGCATCAAAGGCAAATTCTCGGAGGGCAGTATTTGTGGGGGGGAAACCACGCTTCATTAAATCAAAAAAAGCTTTAGATTACTGTGATTGCTTTAAGATGCAGGCGCATGTTTTACCTGAACTCATAACAGAAGATGTTGAGGTCTACATGCAAATCCACTACGCATCAAGACGCCCCGACCTAGACGAATCCTTAATCCTAGACCTTCTACAGGGAGTGGCATACCAGAATGACAGACAAGTCAAGCGAAAAATCATTGAGTGGGGACTCGACAGAAGCAACCCTAGATGTCTTATTGAAATTAAGGCTCTGGAGAGCGGTGATTGTCCAAGCGGTTAGGGACATCATTCATGGTGACGAAGACGAGCGGGTTGAGGCTCTTGAGTGGATTGATACTCCCGATTTCTTCCGAGTTTGCGAAATGGCATCTATTGATGCCTCATACATATCAGAGAAAATGAATCTGATTTCGGAGCTTTCAAAACACTTACTGCTGAGCGGAGAGCTTCAGCGGGAATATGATGCCTTCAAGAATCGCGTAAACATAAACATTCAGATGTCCTCAACTTAGATATCCAGACTCTCTGCTCTCTTTTTCCTAACTTTCCTTTTGGCCTCAAGGTGCCTGAGAATGGAGTTCTTAGTCTCCAAACAGTCTTCCAAACCGAGATTCCTCTCTCGCTTGCAGCGCTGCTTTACTCTCCGCTTCCGTCTTTTCTCTGTATTCGTCATAAGATTTGGTTGCTGCCCTAGCTTCTTCTCTGAAAGATTTCCATAACTGGCATTTCCCAACCTTACAGTGAGGACAGTGTGTTTTGGTATTCTCGATTCCAGCAGCAAAACATATAGCCCTTGCGATCACCTCAACCTTACCCACATTTACCTCCGCGAGTTCTGGTGGGTAGAAAATAGCTGTCTGAGACATAGATGTCAATACCATAAAATAATTTCATAAAGAAATTATGTCTGGAGACAGTATGCGGGGTTCAGCTAAGTCTTTGTTTTTAAACAATAAAATATTCTCTAAAAGAGAATAGACCTGTGCTTAAATGCCAAGAGAAATACATTCTGTTTATCTCTGTATAGCGATTTCTGACCAGTCTTTTTTTATTATATTTGTTTAGCGTTTTGTTCTGTATCTAGTTTGGCCACGTATATCAACCTAGTCAATGCACGTATATTATACTGATTTTCTTATTTTCTGTCAAGCGCAGTTTGAATTTTCAGGACGATTTCAACATTAATTTTTTGTAATGTTAAAGATCAGACCCACAACCCGTGTCAAGGGGCTTGCAAAGATTTTTTCATTGGTATATATGCCCCCTGATGAGTGTATCCTCAGGGCCATTCTCCAGTATCATTAATGCAGTGAGGTTCCGACCAAGGGCGCGGATTATATGTCCATTTTGCAGCCACATGCGGAAATCTCACCACCAGACCAAGACCGAAATGGCAGTCACCAAACTTGATGGTAAGGCTGTATTCTTTTGCCATCATTGTGAAGAGCGCGGGGCCATACCTCTTGAAGAAAATAATCCAACAGCAGAAATAAGAAGGGAGAAGCCAGTGGCGGCAGTAGCTAAGGAGTTAGAATATGAATGGGGGCCAGAGCATGAAGAGTTCTTTGAAGGAAGGAAGATTTCTCCCGCTACATTAGCTGACTATGGCATTGAGGGCCTGACATCCCATTATTTTACAGATATTGGTCGTAGTACTCCCGCTGTAAGTTTGAATTACTACAACAAAACAATGGCTTATGCGGCTAAGATCAGATCAACAACTGAAAAAGCATTTTCCTCCAACGGCTCACCCCAAACTCTATACGGCATTGATAAGGTCAAGATCGGTGATGATCTTTTCTTTGTAGAGGGTGAGTTGGATGTTTTGGCGATGGCTGAATGTGGGATACGAGCGGTAAGCCTTCCCAATGGAGCTATCAATAAGCCCTGCGGCATCGATGACCCGACCCCCGAAAACGATCAATCAAGATTTAAATGTTTGTGGGACGCGAAGGATTACATCGATGCCGCATCAAGGGTTTTCATTGCAACTGATGCAGACGCCCCCGGAGGGTTTCTGGCTGAAGAGCTAGCCCGAAGGGTTGGCCGGGCCAAATGCATGAAGGTTGATCTTAATGGGTATAAGGATGCTAACGATGCCCTGATAGATAAGGGGCCTAAATATATTGTGGAGTGTGTTAAGGATGCGGAGCCTTGGCCTGTTGACGGGCTCTACGGAGCTAGTGAGTACTTTGATGAGATTGATAGGATATTTAAAGAAGGGCTAGCCAGTGGTGAGCCAACAGGATATCCGGATGTTGATCAGCTCTACAGTGTCCTTCCGGGCGATCTTAGTATTGTAACTGGGTACCCCTCTTCAGGAAAATCAGAGTTTGTTGACCAGATAATGGTTAATTTAGCTGAAAATAAGGGATGGAGGTTCGCTGTCTGTTCGTTTGAGAACCCGCCCGCCTATCACATCTGCAAATTTATCCAAAAGCGTATCCGTAAGCCTATCTTTGCTGGACCAACCCCGATGATGTCCGAGACTGAAAAAACTGAGGGAGCGCACTGGGTTAACGATCATTTCTGTTTCATCCATCAATCTGACGGTAATCTCTCAAACCTTGCCTCCATTATAGAAAGGATCAAAGCTGCTGTCTTGAGGTATGGGATTAGAGGGGTGGTTATTGACCCGTACAATTACATTTACCGCCCACGAGATATGAGTGAGACTGAATGGGTTACTGAGATGCTCACTGCAATCAAGGTAATGGCCATGTCATATGGCCTTCATGTTTGGTTTGTGGCTCATCCCATGAAGATGCGGAGGCTTGCGGATGGGTCTCTTCCTGTTCCGGAAGGGAACGACATATCAGGATCGGCGGCTTGGTTCTCTAAGGCGGACTGCGGTTTAACAGTACACAGGAATGACACCGGTCCGGTTTCTATTAATGTGTGGAAGATTAGATGGGCATGGGTCGGCAAGAGAGGGGAATGCCAGATAGGCTATAGTCCTGCAACAACCACGTATCATTCAATTGAAATAGAGATGGACCCATATGGGGAGGCACTGGAATTAGAACGCAACAGATTCTAGCGGGGATAGATGAAGAAGTGCGGGGATTGCGGTAAGAAGAAAAACAAGAAAGAATTTTACAAGAGATCTGAAAATAGTAAGTCACTAAGATCAAAATGCAAAGACTGCCAAAAAAAACACACAAGGAAAAACTATATTGCTAGATACGGTAATGATTTTGATTACGACGAAGCTTTTCTTGAGCAAAACGGGGTGTGTGCTATATGTGGTGGAACATGTTATAAGATAAATCTATCTATTGATCATTGCCATGAAACTGGGACAGTAAGGGGGCTTCTTTGTAGCAACTGTAACGCTGGATTGGGTCAGTTGGGGGATAGTGAATCAATACTTAAAAGAGCAATAATATACTTAAGAAAGAGTAAGATAGACATATGAATAGAAAAGAAATACTTAAAAAAGCTTCTGATCTAACTTCTACTGAGCGAGATGCTGAGTATGGGAGTTGGTATAGAAATGCCTGTGATGTGGGGGTTGTTTGGGGAATTATTCTGAGGAGCAAGGACTACAAGATGCCACCCCCATCACCAGAGCAAGTGGCCCTGATGATGGACGCGGTGAAGACTGTACGGCTGGCTCATAACCCTGATCATGAGGATAGCTGGGTCGACAAGTGCGGTTATTCAGCTTTGGGCGGGGAGAAAATCAGCAAGGGGAAATGAATTATCCAGCGGAGTATCTTTTTTAACCGCTGCAACCATCATGTTGTATCGCCTTCCTATCTCAATTGCCGTCTCCCTGTTTAGGATTTTGCCTTTACCATCTCCAAAGATAGGAGAGAAGCCACAAATCATTGCTGCTTCCTGAGGGTTGTTCGCAGCTTCGTCATTCAGGAAGTCTTTCTCGTCTTCCTCGATGAGGTTTCTGTCATCATCGATTGACCACATCTTCATACTGTAGGCATCTTCCTTTGCGAAGAATGTCACGATGCAGTCATGCTTGTCGCCCAAGAAATCTTTGTTTTCCATGATCTTTTCTTTTGAGAGCTTTCTCATACCCTCGGGAACTCGCCTTGCGGAGCCCTCAATCATAATCCCCATAGACATGATGTTTTTGGAACTGGTCACGGCCTTGATACCAGCATAAAACCCCGCATCATCCCTAATGACAAAAACAAACCCCTCACCCTCATTTGTGGTAACAAACAGTGTAGGTTCTACGCTCTCAACCTTATCAGCAAAAGCCTTTTCTGCAAGTTCTCTTGCTGCATTGCAGGCGTTCAGGCATTTTTGTTTATCGCTCATCTTCTTCTACCTCTATGTCAAAATCAAAAATCTCCCTCTTACGCTTTTTAGATGAAAGCATCTTTATGAGGGCTTCCTTCATGGCCTCCACTTGTTCTGGAGACATTTCTTCTTCTTTTTCAGACATGCCTTACCTCATGTTATAATAGATGCCAGTCGCGTGAACTGCTGAGAGACAGTTAGGAGGATCACCACTGGCTGACGGTGTTATTCCGGCAGCACTTACCGTCTTGCTGCCCCCAAGGCGAAAACTGCAAAAACCTTGGGTATTCATAGCGATGGCTTCATGGTCAAGCTTTAAACATCGCCATCCGTTGGTTTGAAGGGGGATTCTGAACGAGATTCAGCAGGCGGGTTTCCACCAACTCTGAAGTCATAGAACTTGTCAGATTTCAGCTTCCGTTCTCTGGAAGCATTCAAACCCTCGATGAAACCGTTCACTTTCGCCGTGTGCTCAGTTTGGTCGTGGTTGATCTGGCTCACTATCTGGTGAACTGTGCTGAGAGTGCTTTGAAGCTCCGCAACCTGCCGTTCAATGGCGTTCATGGATGCTTTCTTGGATTTTGAATCCCTACGTCTGGGGAAGATGCCGAATTTCTTCTTTCTGGCAACTCCAACAGTACAGAAATGAAGCCCGAACTTTTCACCGATTGTTTCATCGGTTATGCCATCCTTGTATACATACCCACCTCTGACCTTGGTGAGACTGTTCTCAATCTCCTTCAAGAGGTCATCCTTTTCGACGGTGGTCTTGGCAGTTAGCGGCCCAAAATACTTCCGGCGAAATCTGGCAACCTTTGTCTCATCGATGCCGAGCTTTTTAGCCGCATGAGCATCTGAGAATGCGGCGGACTTGTATTTCACTCCGCTGCCTTCTTTGACAAGAACAGGTTGTAGATAATCCCACAAACGTTTGCTGTCATTAAAATCCATAATTGTATTCCTCTTCTTCTTCAGTTTCAATATGGGGCGGCATTAGCTCAGAAACAAAATTCTTCCTGACAACATCCTCGGGACTTCCGAGAAGCACCCCGTCTTCATCATAGAGTTCGTCTTCTGAGAACTTCAGATCGGCGGCTTCCATGAGAATCTCAATAGAATCAAAAATAGTTTGAAGAGCCTCCTCTTTCATGGCATCTTCATCAATTCCACCCCTCGTAAACTTTACAGAAAGAGACTGTAACATACTGATTTTTGTCTGAATTCGGCTGCTTGGAGATGCGGCCCAACCAGACTTCCATCCTCCGGATGTGGTTCTGTTTTTATAATAGCTGTCTCCATAAAGATCGGAGCCATACCAGCCACCATCCCGATAGGCAGGGACTTCTTTTTTTTTCTTTGGCTTCATGCCCTCGAAAGAGGCATCTCCAATGCCGAATTCTTCTTCATCATCATCTGACATTTCTAGCTCCTAAGACAGTTGTGCTGCTAACGTTTCAAAACATCTGTTTCCTAAATCATCAACACTTTTGACAACTGTGTGATTTTTATACATCTCAGCAGTGTTGTGGAGGATACCAATACCCATCAAAATGACAGACTTATCCGCCTCAATCTCCTTGATCTTTTCTTCTGTAGGGTGGTAAGCCTCTGACCAAGACGATGGCTGTCCATCCGAAAGAACAAACATCACCTTCTTTCTTTCTTGTTGCTTCTTCAACATATGATAGGAATGGTGAAGGGCGGAGCAATCATAGTTGTTGCCCCCGCAATGGTGTTCCATTGCCAGAATACTCTTTCTGACTTGAATGTATTTGTCTTGAAAACTCTTGTAGACATAAAGATGACCAGCATGATATCTTCTTGTTTTTCCTAAGCTGTAGTCGTAAGACATGTTGCTGCGTATGCTGTTTTCTCCACCTCTGCTTCTGCACATATCTTCACACTTACTTGCACCAAGTTCTGCTCGATGATATGGGTGAACATCATCCACATTTTTGAAATAATAGCCTTCATGTGGGTCGTTAAACCCACATATAGAAAAGTTCACTCCACATTTGTTTAGGCATTCTGAGAAAACCAACGCACATTGTTGAGCAACTTCAACTTTACGCCCATGCATTGATCCTGAGAGATCAACCAATACCATAACAGCAGTGTCAACTTCCTTTCGAGGAGCTCTTGTTTTGAACACTAGCCTGTTCCCAGTTGGGACAGATGCAACCCTCTTGTTGTCAAGCCTGCCCTCTGGCTGAGCTGAAAGCCAATTTCTGTCTATCTTTGAGAACAGAAGATACTCCAACTTCTTTTTGGCAACCATAACCACGGAGGATATCTTTCCTGTAACTGCGGTTTGATAATCGGAGGAACTTATCCTTTTGAAGTTGTTGATTGCTCCTATGGCATCTTCGCATTTGATTTTTTCATGTGGAGTTATGCCATAGGCGTCCGAGGCATAGATGAACTCATCAATATCATAGATTTCTTTGCCATAATTGTCGGCGGTAGATAGTTCCAGTTTGTTGATTTCTTCCGAATTCATTTTTGTCATTTTTTCGTAGGCTTCTTTGCCCCGCTCGGATTCCGCATCATCGTTGTCCCCTTCGCCCTTGCTATCTTCACTCTCACTTTCTTCATCTGGTGTGTCAATTAGTTCGCTGGCAATCTCCAGAGATTCTTCAAAAGAAGACGAAGTCTGTATTTTCGATCTGAAATCATCGAATTTCTTTACAGTCTCCTCTGGTAGTTTCTCTCTAATGCCGTCGAGATCAGCATCAATACCGGGGAGGTCTCTACCCAAAAGAGAGATGGCAAATGGAAGGGATTCTTTCCAGTCTGCATCCTCGTCGGCCTTGAAGTTTTTCTTGAAGGACTTGGCCGTTGAGTTCAAAAGCTCTGACAGGTTTCTTCTCGATCCCATGTATTCTTGCTGCCGCTTTTGAGTGATCCTGACGTCCTCAATACCCTTCAGCACCGCTGCTTTCAGAGGGTTAACCTCCGATAAACGATCAATTTCTCCGAGATCAGAGTGTTTGACATAACCGCTTTCCTGATCGACAAAGCCCCGCATCAACGCTGATTGTTTAGGCGTCACCTCTGTCTCAGAAATATCTGGCAGAACAACGAGCCCCTTCTTTGAAGAGGCTCGCTTTCCGGAAAAGACAACTGCCAGCTTGTCATCTCGACCAAATATTTTAGTCGTTCCGGCCATCTCGCTAACGAGCTTAGCACCGCTTTTCTCCACCATTACTTCACACCTCCACTCAGAACTGTCCGATCAGTAAGGCCATTGATGACTTGGTTTTCGACCTTGTTAGCCTTAGACACACAGGTATTCAACACAGAAACTCTGATCGAGTCTTTCTTTGCCATACCTGAAGACCGGAAGAACCTGTACATCTCCAGAACATTCTCCAATCCCCGAAGGGTAAGAGGAGTAGTTAGCTGGGCATTCTGGAATGCGATCCAGTATTCGTGGGCAAACTTCGTGAGGTTCTCAACAACATCCTCATCAACAGATTCAAACTTCTTGCTGAGAATGCTGCCAACCTCTTTTTTGGTCATGTAGTCAAATTCAATCATGACCGGGAAGCGATCCATGGAAGCGCCTGATTGGGGACGAGTGCCGTTATAGATTCCGCTTTCATCACCCTGACCTTTTGTGTTGCCAGTAGCAACAATGCGGAACATTGGATGCCGTTCAACGACTCTGGCGTTGTCTTCCATGATCACAAGATTTCCACCCTCAAGAACGGGCTGGAAGACATAGGCAACATCTGGTCGGATGCAGTCCCACTCATCTCCGAGAAAAACAAACCCATGCCGCATTGCCATAGGAAGAATTGTTTCAGAGAACTTTGTTACAGTGTTTCCTGAAGCATCGGTGATGAGGGTTTCTTTGCCGATCACCTCCATACGAGTCAGCTCGGAATCAAAGTTTGCCCGGATACATGGCCAGTTCATTCTTGCAAGGATCTGAAGGACGTGAGTGGTTTTGCCGGTTCCGGTATGGCCAACCAACCACTGTGGAATGTTGAACACCAGAGCATAGAGAATGCTGCGGAGATGTCCAACGTTGAATTCATACCCCTCTTCGATTTTGGGGACTAGAGGATGCGGCGTTTTCCACTCCCAAAAGGGAATATCAAAGTCAAGTTCCGTGAACCCAAACACTTCGGCAGCCTTCTTGGTGACCATATTTCCTTCAGGGAACTCTCCAGCTGTGGGAATCTTGGAAAGGGACTTGTCGATATTCAGAACAAGGGGAGCAAAAGATTTGGCTTTCAAATCTTCTTTTGCCTTAGCAGTGTTGTCTTCAGCAGTTCTCACTCGCTGTTCTAGTTCCTCAACCTCTTCCTCGATGTTGTTGACCTTGGCACCCGTTTGCAGAACCACCTTCAAGGTGTCTTTAAGAGCGGGGTCCATCTTCTTCAATTTATCTGAAAGCATTTCGTTTTTCCTTATTCCCAGATTATAAAATCTTGCCAGACTGGCTTTCCGTCTTCGAAGTTGCCCACATAAGACAGGCTGTATTCACGCCCCTCTAGTGTGTCCCGCATCTTCATTACAGCGTCCCCATCATGAAGATAGGTTACGATGTCTTCTTCCCCAACAATTTGGCGCTTGTCTCCAACACCAATCAGGGTTATTTCTTCTCCATTATCAATGAACGTTATCATCTCTTACGACGGTAATTCCGCCCTCCTCGTCTGTTGCTATAGAGGCATCCCAACACGACTCCATGAACGACATGAACTCTTCCTTGCCGTGATCTGTTCCAAACTCTTCCGCAGATTTGGCAAAATATGTTGCAGTATTGATGCCAAGAGCCCCAATCAATTCGCCACTCAAGGCCCCAACCTCATTGGCTTTATCACCTCCTGCTTGACTTATTGCGTTGGCAATCTCAAGCATCTTTTTCCGGTCTATATCACTCATATTTGTCTCCCTTGAAAAGGTCTTCAATGGACTTTCCAACTCTTATCATCTTGCCATCAGACTCCTCTGAAAGCTTCTCTGCCAATTCTCTGGAACCCATGTCAGAAACGCTATCGGCATAATTCAATGCCTCATCCACACTTCCAACCAGTCGTACTGATTTGAAATATTTGTCGAACAAGCTCCTTGCTGCCAAGCATTGTTCAATGAATTTTTTGTCGGATGTATCAATGGCCACGTTCGAGAAGATTGCAGCATTAACAATTGAGATCGCGCAACTAAGCTCCGCATAATCCGCCCCTATCTCAACCATCTTCTTCTGAGCTTCAATAGTGACAGCATTGACAATGTCTGATATTTTTCTCACATCTGCCATAATGACCTCAATTGAGTGTGTGGGATTCTTTATCTTCGGTCACCTGCTCTACTCTTCCTTCAACAAGCTCCCATCCGATACTGCATCCGCCAAGAAACTTTTCTTTGTCATATCTCTCGGTTGCAATACCAACTCCACATGCAAACATGATAGAGCCACCAATAACGCTGGTTGAATCTATGGAGTTATCTTCGTCACAAAGCTCTTTGAGAGCTTGTGCTAGTTTTCTGGCCACCTTGTTGCCGTCTTCTTGAAATTTTTTCATTTCCTTGTCGGTTGGTTCTGACATTCTCTTTTGCCTTCCTTTCAATAAGATTCCATTGGGCTCTTGAAATCTTTGCTCTCTTGTTGTTTGCAGGGCATCTCAAGTGAACCCATTTCCACCCCTTTTTCTCTACTCTCACAATTCGATGACCACTCCCAAAAGATGGGATTTCGTCATATAACTGAACTCGCAGCAGCATAGTCGTGCCTCCTTGTTCTTGCCGTCTATTTTCCATAATGGCAGTCGAATGCGGCGGAATTTTGGCAGCCCACGCGGATCTATTTATCATCCATAGTGATGAGGCACACACCAACTAGGAACGGATATGCCGAGAAGCATAAAATCATGACCGCGACCAGCATCCCATATTTGTTCCCCATGAAGGCCGCGAACCACCCGATCAGAATGATTGGGATTGCACAAGCGGCAACAGTCACTACAGATAATGCAGCCATCTTCATTGCTTTAATGAGCCTCACAAACTCCTCCAAAACATCACCGCAACGAAGACAAGCCCCGCACAAACAAATCCAACCCAAGTGACAGAACCCCACCACATAAGCATGGACATTCCCTCATTGACTTGATGTTCAGGCATGGTATTTTCCTTCATAGGGTTATGAGGATTAGAATCCCCAATGCCATAATAATTGAGGCCATCAGAAAAGAGTTACCACCGCTATAGATGTCTTTCTCGTTGTAGAGGGAGCCGCTAACCATAAAGAGAAATGCGGAGCCTACTAGAAGGAATATTGCTACAGCGGTGCTCATTTCATTCGCATCCAGAATCAGGGATTCTTTCTCAGATAGTTTCAATCGAATGGGATTTTGTTGGATCATCGTAGTAGCCGTTGGCTTTGAGCCAACCTGTCGCGGCCCACATGCTGTCAGCTTTGATTGGTTTTCCGTCAGACCGGTAGATAATCACAGGACTGATGGTTCCTTCAGCGACAAGGAAATTGTGGGTGGCAGTGTGCATTGAGTCATTGAGTTTTATCACGTTACATTCCGTTCAGGTAGGTGCATACAGCCATAACTATGGCTTCTGATGCAAGTTCCATATAGGGTCCAGAGTGATCCCCACCCCATTCTGGTTTTGCAAAAGAGCAGGAACACTCTCGTTTGTCATTCGCGGTGACATTTATGATATGTCCCTCACCCTCCTCCCTCATGAGAGTGTCGCGAGCCCAAAGCCCCGCATCCACCACATCTTCTTTTATGTGTGTGGGGAGTCCGTCATACATCTCTTTTGCTTGTTTATATCTTGAATCCATCTTTTCATCCTTCATAATTCCTTAACCTCCACTTTAATAACTTCTGGTTCGGGAGACAGTTGGGGGACAAGCTGTGCCCACACATGGAGGATATCCTTGTCACTCCAGTCTCGCATTGCCATAACTCCACCCAAAACACATATCCCATTGACAATGGCGGATATTTTGGTTGGACCAACAGTCTTCATGTTGATCTCATCGCCCTGTTTGATTGCGTATCCCTTAGACATGTGCTAAGCACCTGAGCATTGTCCCGAAAATACCCAAGAAAAAGAGAAGAAAGATGATCCATCCATTTTCTTTCATGCCAACCTTTGAGGACATCCAACCGATGCCGCCACCAGCTATGACCATCATTAACAGAGACAATACCTTCATGACCTCCTCCAAAGCATTCCATATCCAACTAATGCAAAGAAGTAGCCAATTGCACCTATAATGAATTGGTCTGAACTGAGTGGTGCCATTTGCCACCCAAGAACTGCGGAGCCGGCAAACGCAAGAACGTATGGGATGTACTTCATGTCAATCTCCTTGTTAAGGGGGACTGGTTCACTGAACATCTCCTGTTCACAGTCCCCCAGCATTGAGTCTCCCTCAATACCAAGATGATGCAACCCTCACATCATGTAAAAACCTACCGACGCGACCAGTCATGCGCTATACATAGTTATAAATGACCTCCGGACCCATTTACGATCCTTACAGTCCTCTGATGGGTTTGGTCGTAATGCGGCATTCCACTAAATTATGTATCTGTTGTGTTTTGGGGAGTTCTACAGGTGTTTCATCTTACTTCTCCTTCTTAAGCTCCTCAATCTTTGCAGCCGCTTCATCAAGCGTCATTCTGATCTTCTTGTTGAGATTTACAACCCATGTGATCATTGCCAGAAACCACATGATACCCATGATCCACTGCATTGCTGAGGATTCAATGTAGACAGCAAAGATGATCATGGCCACCAAAGCGCCAAACCAAGCTATGGAATGGAGATACCCTTCCCAATAGTTTTCGACTATGACGATAGTATGATCTTCCTTTGGCATGGTTGTCTCCTTGGTTGGGTGCCCCCACATGCTTCGCTCAGGGAGGGAAGAGCACTTTGAAACATGTGGGGGCTGCTGCAAGCCTGTCGATCCTGCCAGCCAAATATGGCGAAAAAATGACCGCCCACGCCTGTCAATTGTCTAAGCATCTGATATACTGACATTAGATGGAGGCACTTATGGAATTTAACCTGTTTCACGTTGTTTTAGCTTATTTCACCTTAGTTATGGTCTTTTCACGTGACTAAGCCCCGCACAACCCTAAAAACCCCGGATGATATGCTAGTAGAAGACAAGAACCCTGCTTCCAAAACACTAGTGGTGACAAGTGGCCTGACTGAGTGTCAAGAGATGTTCTGTAAGCACATCACATCAGGTGCCACTCAACTTGAGGCATACCGATCAGCCTACAATACCTCCATGGCAGACTCGGCAGTCTCGGTGAAAGCCTCAGAGTTAAGGCACAAGCCACACATTGATGCCAGAATCAAGGAACTCATTGATAATAAAGAGAAAAGACTGAAGGAGATACAATACCGCAGCCATGAGAGATGGTATGAGAGTATTTGGAAGGAAGCTGACAACGGAGATACCTCATCGGCTAGAGTGAGTGCCTTAAGGGAGATTGGTAAAGCAATCGGCATAACTAAGCCAAACGAAGAGATTATAAAGCATGAGACTGCTGTTGAGCTTGCTGCGGAGCTTAGCGAGAGGCTGTCTGATTTAGGAATAAATATAAATGTCAATGAGCTAACTGAAAGGGAAGAAGATGTATAAATATGTTGGGGGCACTCATGTGTTCTACACAAAGTTATTTGGGGGATTGATATACATTGGATCAAGCAGCTTCTGGAAATCTCTGAAGAACTTCTTCTTAGCTATACCAGAGCATCGGAGACAGATGAATGATCGATCATGAATGGGAAGAATATAAGGCCCAGCAAGATAGATTCAGATGGCAGAGGGAGAAAGAAAAGAAGCGCTCCTCAAGCATTATCTTCTGCCTAATGTTTCTGCCTTTATGGCCATTGGCTTTGGCATTGATTGTTGAATACACCTGTCAGGATATAGCTGATTGGTGGAGATCGAAGTGATCTCATGCAGAATGCTAACGCATTCTTTCTCAAGCCCCGCACCCATTCTTCATTCAAACTGATTTAAATAGGATGCTCTAGTCCCCAGCTTCACCCATAGTTGCGCATGAAGGTATGCGGGTATATACGCGCTCCTATACGCGTACTGCGCGCACATCACCCGCGTATGCTCGACAGTTTTCGTGTGGGTCGCCAGCTTTCCCTGAAAGCTGACCGCTGCCACATTCTTGCCACAATATCACCTTGAAGATTCCCAAATCCAGTCTCAATCCTGCCACATTAATCTGGATGATTGGAGTGGTCGGCGGCAATCAGCCCGCCAATCAAGCCCCTTTAGGGGATCAAAGGAGACTATCATGTCAGACAAAATCAAATTTCCGTTCAATGGTCGTGTCAACAAGAACCTGCGCAAATCCAAGCGTAATGGTGGCGGGACCAAGTGTGCCGAAGGTACAGCCGTGGTGATCCGTGGCCAACGTGAGAGCAAGTGGAAGGAAGGCGACTTCTACCTTATCGGTACCGTCGTCGAGACTGGTGAAGAACTCTCGTTCTCGCCGGGTTCCATTGATCACGTTGGCGGCAAGGTCTCGGAGAAGTATTCAGCGCTTACAGACGGCAACGAAGCGGACTTTGTCCTGCCCGGTATGCATATTGCAACCAGTGAAACTGGCAAGCAGGTCACCATCGCCACCTATATCGGCGAGGACATGATCAAGGGCCGCCGGGTGTTCCAGAGCGGTTATCCGCTTTCACAGGTCAAGGTCCACGACAACCCGAATGCCCAAGGCATTGGCCTCTATCAGGTGCCGGGTTGGATCGTTGACCAGACGGTCAATGACACCTATAGCGAGCGTCTTGAAGAGGGCATGACACCAGCTGACTTGCTGGCATCCCTCCGGGATTTGTCTGATCAGACATGTGCCGAGCAAAAGCTCGACAATCCTGCCGACGAAGACGAAGCCGAAGCGGCTTAACTACCAACTGGGTGTGGGGCGAAAGCCCCGCATCCTCTTTAGGAGGGAAGATTATGAAACTGTTTATTATTGTGATGGTACTGTGGGCTGCTGTTATAGGCAGCCTGACGGGCAAGCGCCTAGCAGATGAGCGCAATCACCTTGAGCGGGTCAAGCGCATTGAGATGCTGCAACGCCAATTCATATTGCGGGAGTTGATGCATATTTACAGCAAGCCCTGTAATCCACTCACCCCATGTATGGAGGCTTAGGTATGTATATCATCCACATCAAACAAACTCGCAAGTGGTCTACACATCCATTGAGTGCAGAAACCATGGATGTCCTGCTACCCTATGGCGATCTACTTACTGCCTCATCTGAATGCGTTTGGATAGTTCCCAACACGATTAGCCCCGCATGAATGCCGCATACTCAGGTCCGACCCCTGATGTGTGGTATATCCCCAACCCCCCAACTACATCCGCACCAATAGGAGAACATACAAATGTACAAAGACAACATACACCAATACACAGACATCCTGAAGGACAACGGCATAACCGTACACGAGAGGTATGGAGATACATACCGTGTCAGATACACCAACGATGAAGGTGTAACGAGAGATGAAATGACATCATCAAAGGCGCTGCATCAGATGATTGATCGGCTTCAGCGCCTATCTCCTCAAGGTTAAGGGGTAAGTATTACCCCACAGTGCGGGGAAATAGGTCGTTAACATAGCGATACTAAGCCCCGCCGCCGTGGTCACTAACGTTCCCCCACCACTGTATGTGGTATCTATCTCCCCCCTCACATCCCCCGCATCACACACACGTGCACACCACCCATGACACCGTCGCGGGTAGCGCATACGTGCGACAACCTGTCATCAAACACAACATGTAGTAGGTAGTCTCCCATTTCACGGGGGTTAGACCCCTGATTAGGGGCATGACATACCACATGTAGTAGGTGAGACTGGAACAAACCGTGAACAACTGTCGGAATGCTGTCCCAAACCAGCCAGAACAAAACGTGAACACCGGCCCAAGGGAGACCCCCCACCCCCCCTATTTCAGGGCCGCCGCTCCCACCGTGCGCATAGTATTCCACACCAACGATTACCCTATTTCACATTCAAAACAGCGCGCGAGGATTTTTTATGCCAGAAATAAATTGACAAGCCCCGAAAAATTTTGTAGAAAAAATCCAACCTTGTCGTCTTGGCAATCCGAGGCGTTAAGTTGCAACCAAGGTGAGGCGGGGGGTGTCAGAAAAGATGCTCCTCGCCGCTATAATAAGGAAGGTAAACCCCGCATGTCTGGATTCAGCTTATCGACTCTTGAGAAGAGGTCCCCCACTATTGTTTTTGAGATATTCATTTCGGGAGACATGACTGAATGTAAATCTATTTTGCAGGCTAGAGCAGCGAGTGGTGCTTGTTATTCTGTTGAGAAGACAGAATTCATTTATACTGGTGGCAGGGAGTCTGGTTGTGTTGTGAGGCTTATAAATTATCCAAGATTCCCTAAAACCCATGAGGAATTAGAAGATGAGGCTATTCAACTGGCACATTATCTTTTGGAGAGGTTAATTCAGGGGTCGTGTAGTGTTGTTGGTCCCAAGGAAACTATCTGGATCACCCGTAGAAAGGAAGACGCAAGAGAAATAATGAGTGAGGAAAACCCAGCATGAAGAAGGACAGAGGCTTCATAGTTAAAAAGAGGACCTACGACTATAAATGCGGCCACAGAAGGGCTATGAGGGCCTGTATAGCTTGGTTATATAGGCGGTCAGATCAGATGTCTGATCCCCATGCCAAACAGATCCTTAATTCTGCGGCATTTTCTTTGGGAGTTGAGGTTAAAAAGATCAAGAAAGGAATCTCCGCATGAATCTTTTCAGTCTTGGTTGGTTCAGAAGCTCTTCTGGTCAGGTACTGCCATGGAAGATTGATTGTGATGCCCTGACTTCGAAAGACTGGCACTGCATTGCCACTATCATTGCCCATTCTATCCAGTTCTCAGAGGTTGAGGGGGTTCCTAAGGGTGGGTTGGCCTTAGCAGATGCTTTAATGGAGTATAGGAGTGAGGGTGCGGGGCTTTTGATTGTCGATGATGTCCTTACTACCGGCAAGAGCATGGAGGAATTGAGGGGAGATAGGGATGCAACTGGGATTGTTTTGTTTGCTAGAGGGTCTTGTCCGGACTGGGTGAAGCCCCTTTTCACATTAGATTGGGAATTTAGGGGATATTAAATGCCATACACATTAAACATGGAAGAATCTTTTGCTTGCAACTGTATTGGGCCACAGAATGGAGAGCCTCTATGTCCTTGTATGATGCGGGGCGTTGAGATTGTTAACGGGAGGTATATCAAGAAGACTGATCTTGGTCCTGTTGAGCCTCAGCTAGGGGCTGCTAAGGATATATTAAAGGAATATAGTTGGGCTCTTGATAAACTGGGGGAAGAGGACTAGGAGATGGAATTTTTAAAATGGGTTCGGAGTTTTAGGTGTAAGCATGATGAGCTTACTGAAGAGCATTATGAATATGACATACTCCCTATCTCGATGATGGGAAATTCTGGACGTGTCGAGGGTGTTAGGTTTGTTTGTCTGAGGTGTGGAGAATCTAAGGGGAGTGTGGTTGAGAAGGTTCACTGGGATTGAGAGGGTACAGTGTTTAAACTAATGTTGGCTTATGTCATAGAGAATTCAGTCCGTAAGTTCAGGCGTAGTCTGTGCGGAGTTTTGGGTCACAAGTTTGAGGGGCACCCCGATAGGAAGAGAAAATGCGCTAGATGCGGGGGTTGGAAATGAGGGAAGAAATAATCTCTGATTATGGATGGGAATGAAATGACCATTAAGGATATTTTAAGAAAGCCATTGGATTTAGTGAATCAGCGCTATATCTGCGCTCATCTAGATCATGAAGTCCAACAGTTTAGAAGAGTTGTCCAGCATACCAGCGAGGGCGACGTTGTGGCATCTGGTTCTCATGTGGTTTGTCTGGATTGCGGCAAGGTTATGACAGTTCTGTCGAAAGAGACGAAGGTTGAAGCCCCTTAGTTGCGGGTGTCCCGCCAAAATTTCGCCGAATTTTTTTGCCACAATTATAATATGTGAATTCCCCATCCAGTGATCGACCCCCATTGAGGCCCTTAGCAAGGGAATGGTAGCTCTGCCCCGTTTAAGCAAGCCAAGAGAGAGTGGGGACTGGATGAGGAAGAACCTGCCGGTGGGAGTAGCTGCTCTCATCGGCAGTCCCAAGGAGATTACTGTGAACAAATACTGGAAGTCAGAAGCGCGTCATTGGCGGAATGAGGCCATATATCAGTTCGTCATGAATTATCGTCCTATAGGCCCTACTGACGGGGAAAGGGAATTGCGACAAGCTATATCCCATTATGGGATTGAGGACCACGAGTTTGACCGTGAAAAGGTCAAACAGAGGCTTGTTGATTCCGGGGTTAAGCCCAAAGTGGAGTTGGCTTAATGGTTGACCCCAAAGACATTGTTTTAACCCCATTACAAGAAAAAATCCTGATTGCTATCCACGACGAGGAAACCGTCCCAGCGACCAACGAGAATATTGAGGCGCTGAACTTCCTGATGGCTATTGGGTTTATAGAGAAGAAGGAGGAGAAGTCTTGAAGGAATGGCCTGAAGATCCCATTGAGACAGTGGACCTTGAAGATTTGGTGGAACCAATAGTTAAAAGTCTTTTGTCAGCTTATGATATTGAACGAAAATCTTTATCAGCTATTCCCTATTCAGGATACAACATTGGTGGAGAGGAATTGATATCTGGTTCATCCCCAGAGGAGATGCTGAGACCGGAGGATCTTAGAATAGCATGGCAGAATGGCAAAATGGCTTATCACGCTCTCTTCAGCATTGCGGTGCAATTGGGGATCGAACAGGGTCGTAGGCTGGAGAGGAAAAGATGGTTTTCTCTCATTGATGCTGCCAAGACGTCTTTGGAGGGTATGAAGAAATGAAAACAACTATTACCAGAGTGTATTTCAGACACTACGCAGACGAGAGCCAGATAGGCAGCATATTTGGGTATAGCCTTCAACATGTCCCCAGAAAAGATGATGTTGTAAAGATTGACGAAACTGGGGACGCTAAATGGATGGTCAGACAAATTGATCACGAAGTAAACAAATCTGGTGGAACTTGTGTTCACGATATCCTTGTGGGAGTTACGGCATTCCCTTCAACGAAATTCTAAGGTGGATTGGAGAATGATCTAATGGGAATTCAGGATGATGTGTTTGATATACGTGCGGAGCTTGAAGAAAAATCCACCCCAGAGGTGGTTCAAGCATTTGATGAGTTTACCGAATGGGCTTGGAAGCAGGAGTATGACTTAGGGACTGCTCGAGGGATTCTTATTGATATTGGGAGAGGAATTATGTCTTTAAAGAAGATAGAAAAGATGATGAAAGACGGTTAGAAAAATGGATAGCATGATTGTCACTTTCATTTTCTCTGGAATATTTATTCTTGCAATGAAAAATAACTGGGAATTTACTGCCTTAGTATTCGGCATTGGAACCTTAATTGTAGGTTGTGAAACGGCTGGTGTGAGATGAACCTGTACAGCATTGTCAAAACTAAAAATCGTGTTGGTTATCATGCTGGAATGATTCCTTCTGGCACCCGTGGAATGATTGTTGAGGTATATGCTGACGGCAAGGCTTGTGAGGTTGAGTTTCATGATGGCATAACAGTGACTATGGATTCAACCAATGTAGAGGTTGTAGAGGATCATGTTGGTGTCCTTAAAGACAAGATAGATGGCTTGGAGTCAGAGTTGTATTGTCTTATTGCGGCTATAGCTAGGAGATACAACGGTGATGCTGAGATAGAAACTCTCTATCGATTTGTTGAGGACAATTTTCCCAAGGCTTGGGCAGAACTAACAAGGAGAGATTAAATGGGGTGGGGAATAGCAGAAGAAGGATACACATCCTTCGGATGTTTCTATTTGCTGGCCTTTTTATAGGCTTAGGTCTTTCTGACATTGGGCGTGGCCTAAAGTGTATTGCTGAGGTTTTAAAGGAGAGAAAAGATGAGAAAGACATACGCAGGAATTGGCAGTCGCCAGACACCTGATCGGATCCTTAAGATAATGAAGCAAATGGCTTCTGAGTATGAGGATTCTGGTTGGAAGCTACGTACTGGTGGAGCGGATGGAGCTGACAATGCCTTTGCAAGCGGTGTTCGGTTAAGATATAATGGAACGGTTTTTCTTCCTTGGACAGGATTTAATAACTGGGACGATAGTCTTTACACCGTAGCTAATCCAAATGATGATGGTTTTAAGATTGCAGAGAAATATCATCCAGCATGGGGTTGTTGCTCGCCGGCAGTTAAAAGACTCCATGCCAGAAACTCTCATATTATTTTGGGATATGACTGTAAATTTCCAGCCGATCTTGTCATTTGTTGGTGCCCAAAAACTCCTCTAGGAGAATACAAAGGCGGAACTGCTCAAGGACTCAGGATAGCCGAGGACTACAACATCCCAATAATCAATCTATGGGGTTTGTGATGACCATAATTATTTATCTCTTAGTTGCAGTTGTCCTATTTGGGTTATCTCTAGGTTTTTTCACTACTTGTGAGGATTTCGAGGGAGATGATGCTGTTTTTTTGTTTTCAATCTGCCTGTTTTGGCTTCCGGTTCTGGTTTTAGCTATTGTTGCGGGTCTTGTGTGGTGTTGTGTTGCGCCATTCTATTTCATGGGGAAATATGTCGGGGACCAAATGAAAGGAAAAGAAGATGAGACTAAGTGAAGGAATGAAGGCCACTTACAAGGTGGATTACCTTGTTGAAACTCTGAAGAAGTTCAGAGAGGAGCATCGCTCCGACTACATCAAAGCGGTAGAGGTCTACCACCGTGATCTTAAGAAAGAGCTTTCCGAGTTCTCTAAAAAGATCAACAAATCTAACAAAGATATAAAGTCCCCGGAAGACGTCAAGCCTGTTATGGTTAGGATTGACCTTGCTACGCCGGAAAACAAGGTGAAGGAGTATGACAAACTCATTAATGTTTTGGACAATAGTGTAGGGGATGATGTTGAACTTGACTCGGTAGATGCCAATCACATCATCAATGATGACTGGGACTGGATAAAGATGGCCAAGTTCTCAAATGCGGTCTATAGTTCTCGGTACTAAGGGTGTTCCGTGGGGCGGGGCCGGATTCTAAACCTAAGCCCCGGCTGGTTCGATTCCAGCAATGCCCGCCAATGAGGTGTGAAATGAAGATTAAAGATTTGATCAGAAAATTGAAAAAACTACCTCCGGAAACTAAGGTTTTGATGTCTAGAGATTCAGAGGGTAACGGGTTTTCATATCTTTACGAGATTTCAGATGGTTTGAAATTCAACGGCGAAGATATTGGCTTCCCTGAATTAACAGATGAATTAAGGAGTCAGGGCTACAACAAGGAGGATATAATAGAGGGGGAAGAGGTTATTTGCCTCTGGCCTGCATAGAAACCCCGGAGGGGTGTAATAGGAGCGAAGCGACTATGACATAGATGCCGATCACCACCTTTTCCAGTTTTAACCTTTGTTTTAACTGGAGAAAAGAAAAATGAGCATTGAACTTAAAATCAAAATCAAACACCTTGCCGAAGAGGCCCGCATAATCCGTAAAGAGGAAAAGAAGGCCAAAGAGCGCAGGGACTACCCAACCCTAGATAAACTCCACCATCATCGAATATTTGTGGTTAGGAGAGCGGCAAGAGAAACGCAGCTTGCTTATGCATTTCTGCGTGGTCGTGATTATCTGACAACGGAGAAGTGTAAGAGAGATAATCGACCAACACCGTATTCCTCAACAAGGAAAGAGGTCGAGCGACTAGTCAAGAAATATGGTGAGCTTGAATCCGAAACGGTCAGTGGATGTTTATCTAACTGGATCGGGTATTAATCCTTAGTGGGGCTCGGAGAGACAATCTTTGATTGTGTATTATTTTTTCTCCGGGTCCCAGAACCCTTTTATTGAATCCATATAGGCATCGCAGGAGGCGCACTGAACATGTCCGTCTTCGTAGAGAAAGAATGTCTGACTCTCACAATTACATACCCATACTCTATGCCACTCAGCTTCTTCAGAAACAATCTCTGATTGTGCATACCCATTGGGTATCTTTTTCTTAGTTTTGAAATCAATGATGTCACCCACAGCAATCCTCCATAGAGATACATACCTGAAAAGGTATTTCTAAGGGAAATTCTACCATGAAATATAGAGTGAAGATAAAGGCTAAAGCAGAAGACGTTATTCGTGTAGCTGATCGCCTTGACGATGAGATTGAGGACTTCCATAAAGGCTCTGTGCTGGTTAGAACAAGAGCAGACTTGGGGATTGTTTCAGCAGAAATTATGAAAGATTACGCTCATATTGGATATGCAATGAATGACGCTGCTCTAATTTCTGGGCTTATGATGGGCAATGACTGTCATATAAACTCAGTGATAATAACCTTCAATAAGGGATGATTCTTAATCACGGGTGAGCCGTCAAAATTTTGCCGCATTCTGTTGCAATAATTAAAAATCGGAAGGAGATTACCATGAATGACGACCTTAAAAAATGCGAGATTATTCCTGTTTTAGGGCTGGTGTTGGCGCGAGATCATGCAATCGAGATTGGTATTTTGAAGGCCCTTACGCCACTTTTCAAGAAATACAAAAAAGAGCTGACTTCTAGGGGGTTTTCTGATGGTCATGCTGCGGAAATTCTGACGTCAGTCACTATGTTTCCTGATCTTGCAGCAGAAATCTCAAACAAGACAAGAGAGGTTTGGGAGGCGGAGATGTTGAAAGAGCTGGATAAACACTAAGGAGTGAAACGACCGTGGGTAAGAAACCAGATAGGTGTGGTGTTAGAGCGGGGATTGGGTTAGTCCTCACATATGAGCATGCCAAGAAACTCGGTATTGTTGAGGGCCTTAACGATGATCAACAGAGGTATGTTGAAAGCATGGTGGATGCCGGGTTCTCCGATCAAGAGGCTGCGGAGATTGTTGTGGGCATTTCAATGTTTCCTGACATGGCCATCGACTTGGGGAAGAAATCAAGGGAGATTTGGGAGAGGAAAATAACGGAGGATGAAGATGCGCTTTGAATATCATGGACGAGAGGGAGCGGTAGCTATTATCGAAACTGATCCCGTCAAGGAAAAAGAGCGGGATGGAATTTATCTCAGGGTCAAGGTTGATGGTAGCTGGCAGACTCGTTGTTTGACTGATCTTCCATGGGGGATTGTCAAGGCTTGGATTGATAGCAAGTCGGAGAATGCCCTTGAGCGATTGAGATATATGGAGGATGTGACAAGGCACTTGCACAGCCTGATAAGCAAATGAACAAAGATGAACAAGAAGAATTCGGCGTCCTAGTAGAAGTTTTCGTTGATATGATCAATAGGATGTCAGGCCAAAGCACTGGGACTGCCCTTGAAGCTGTTAAGAGTAATTCTGAGAGCATTGCAATCCTCAATGATAAACTCCGCATAAAAGGCGAGGGCGGTCTGACTTATGTATCTGATGGAGTTGCCAAGAAAATAGAGGACGGGATTGATGTTATGGGGGTGGTGCGGAGTTTTTCTGTCTTCACCGAGGATAATAATCCATATGGAGAGCGGGATTTTGGGGGTTTTGAAGTTGAGGGGCAGAAATATTTTTGGAAGATAGATTACTTTGATGAAGATTTAAAGGGGTCGGCTCCTGATTATACTGACCCGAAAACAAAAAGAATTTTGACAGTGGCATTAGCAGAGGAATATTAAATGAGAGTCCACATAACTGGCAACAAGACCAAAAGGGACGGGGATATCTTCTCTCGTTTAACACATTTTACCATCACCAAGGGAAAGAAGCATATTAGAGGGTCATTTGAGGTTTCCATTAATCCAGATGAAGATGCTCCGTTTAACTTCTCAACCAAGGTCGGTACAAAAACTGTTAGGTATGGACCTCTTCCAAGGGGGTATTCATTTTCTGAAACCAGTGATTCTTTCACATTCCTGTTCCCCCATAAAACCAAATATGGCACCCTGACTGTTTCTGATACTAGTTACGGATTAACAATGGATGGAGATGTCATTTCCGGAACAGATTCAGGAATATCTGTTTTTCGGGATGGTGTAAACTTGAATAAAATGGCCTCTAGTAAACCTGTAGATATAACCCAACTAGCTCGTTATCTACAGGAAAATCCAATCATTGAGAGGATGTTTGAGTTATATGGATATGGGGTATTAACTACAGAGAGACAGGAGGAGGTGGACGAATGGCTTGATAATATTGTTTCTAAAAGTCATAGGATTCGTTGTATGCCGCCGCTTTGGCTGAGTGAGGTTCATTATTTTTTAGACGGCAAAGCTCCACTTTCTAAGTTCTCTAGAGCTATATTAGGAAACTGGTATAGTTGGTCAGCCACAAGGGTTGTAGCAACAGCAAACGAAAAAAGAGTTGTAAAATTTAATATTTTGAGGGGCCTAAGGTCTCACTATTTCGAAATATTCAAAGGCACTGCAAGTATTGATTATTGGGCAAGAAAACACAAGCTGTGAAATTCATACTTGATAAGCAGGGGATTTTTTGGTTTTACAACGAATGCGATCTTTGTGACTACAGAACTGAAAGTTATCTAGATGCCCCATTAGCTTGGGAGGAGTGGAGAAACAGAAAGTGTTTTTGTAAGGAGAAACCTGATGAAGATATCACCAGAACAAAGAAGAAAAGCAGTTTTGTACGCCTCTCAGCTAAACGCCGTGTTTGGTGAGTCTGAGGAGGGCGGAATTATCTTGATGGCTGCTGTTTATAATCTTCTAGCCAACTGGGAGATAGTTAAATTTATGGGCAAGCAAGAAGGTCTATCTATTGATGATGAGGAACTCATCCGATTGATAAGACATGAGCTTGTAGGTATGAACAATGCTGGAGAAAGCCTTAACGAAGAATATGAAAATGGTGGCGAAGATGCCATGAGAGAATCAGCAAAGGAGTTCAACGAATTTGCTGAGAAGGAGCTTGGTAGGCTCAAGAAGACTAAACTTAACTAAGAGGAAGAGAAAATGAACTTTTTTAAAGTGTTGATGGTTTGTTTGATGTTTGCAGCAAGCACTGTTGCTCCGGCATATGCTGGTGGAAGCGGTCATGGTGGCGGCCATGGTGGTGGTCACGGCGGCGGTCATGGCGGTCATGGCCATGGCGGCGACGACGGTGGTGACGACGGTGGTGATGATGGCGGCGATGATGGCGGCGACGGCGGTGATGCCGGTGGTGATGCTGGCGGTGCCGGTGAAACCCGTGATCATGACTGGGAGAATGAAGTAGAACGTAACTAACGGTTTTAACCACAACTGATCGAGGAGTTTTAACATGTTTTTGACATTTGTTGGACTCCTCGTTCTTGTGGGGGCATTTTTCGTCCCCCGCGAGTTCGAGGGTCTAAATACCGGCAGGATTAAAGCCTTTATGAGGCTTGTTTCTGTCCCCATGATTGTTGCCGGAGTTTTCCTTGGTGGTTTCCAATATGCTGAACCCGGGTATATCTACCATGTTCGGGATATCTTCGGTACCGAACGAGTGGTCAGCAAAACTGGTTGGTTTTTTGCTGGTTGGCGTGACCCTATCCCTTGGAAGCGGGAAGTAACTATAGCTTACGACCACAGCAAGACTGACGGCGATACAGCCGGTGCTCCATCATCTCAGCTACTCCCCTACACAATCACAATGGCTGATAACGTTAAAGGTACGGTGACTGCTGTTGTGAGGTTTCGGGTGCCAGACGATATTGAGCAGTTTCTCGAAATTGCCCATCGCTACAGATCGCCCGGAAGACTTGTTTCAACGGCTCTCAAGCCATCTGTTGAACAAGCCTTTGATGCCACCGCTTCACTGGTAACAGCAGAAGGATACTTCACTTCAGAGCGAAACCAGTTCAAACAGAAGTTCCGGCAGATTATGCAAAAGGGAATTCCTGCAACTCGCCGGACCCAGAAACGTATTCCTGTCGCTGGTAGCGACGTAGGAGCTACCGGCACCAATCTTCCCGGAGCCGGCAAAACAGGCGACACCACTCGCCTTGTTTATGTTCTTGAGGAGATCAAGGATAAAGATGGTGTTGTTATCAGAACTCGTCACAACTTCCAGTTGTCTGGAATCAATGTGGCTGACGCAATCCTGACTCAGTTCGATGCTGATGATGAGTTCGAAGAGAGAATTCAGGAACGTCGAGATGCTGCCGCCAAAAGAGCTATTGCTCGGGAAAAGCGGCTGGAAGAAGAAGAGCAGCGTTTATATGAGGTTGCCCGTGGCCAGAAAGAAATTGCCATTGAGCACGCAAAGGTAAAGAAAGACCAGATTGCTCGTGAAACCAAAGCCGAAACGGATAAGAAGTTGGCGGTTATCTCCGCAGAAAAGCTTCTTCGTCAGGCTGAGATTGACAAGCAGACTGCTGAGATTGCTTTGGAAAAAGCCCGCATTGATGCCCAGAGCATCAAAACCCTTGCGGATGCCAATGCCTATGAACGGCAAAAGCTTCTGGAGGCTGATGGTGCCCTGAAGCCCAAGCTCGATGCCTTTATTGAGGTGAATAAAGAGTGG
>Ga0209633_10000200_pt1 | contig 73549 bp, 64 predicted proteins | sample Cruoilmetagenom1_FD_187290 | JGI IMG/M metagenome (GOLD analysis project Ga0209633, IMG submission 187290) | Oil polluted marine microbial communities from Coal Oil Point, Santa Barbara, California, USA - Sample 1 (SPAdes) (version 2) | ecosystem: Environmental > Aquatic > Marine > Oil seeps ... | reverse complement strand
AAGAGAAACAAGAGGACTCATACGTATGTAAGAACTCTAATTCTTCAAACCGTTATAGTTCTCCTCTTGTTTCTTAGTATAGTTAATATGTACTATTTTAATAATGCTAAGTAAAGACAAACCGTTGGCAACCATTTAAAAAATGACGGAATCAAGTAATAATTCGAAAAGCTCGATAATTAGAGAACTATCAAAAATATCGAATACCAATCCAAGAATTCATCGAGTTTCAAGTATGCTTTTAGACCACATTATTATGATCATTGTAATTATACCAATAGGTATTCTGATTTTTGGAATAATATTTCAATTAGAGGAATATATTAATAAGGTTCTAGGAATAATTCTAATGTTCATTCCGATGTTTGTTTATATAAATAAAGATTTTTTCAAAGCCAAAAGTCCAGCAAAGCGCATTTTAGGTTATCAAGTAATTTCTCGAAGAACCAATGAACCTGCGTCTGAATTACAATGTTTCGTGAGAAACTTAACAATAATTGCTTGGCCAATTGAAGTAATTGTCGGTTTTATAAATCCTGAAAGACGAATTGGCGATTTTCTTGCGAATACTAAAGTTATTACATCTGAAAAAGAAAAACTAAAATCAATGTGGACTGATTTAAAGAATTTTAAACTAAAAATAAATTATATCAGTATTGTAATAATTAGCGGATTTTATTTTTATGGATTGAGTTTGTTATTATATGGAATGGAATAAAAAACGTTTGCCAACACCGTATAAATTTAATGCTCAGGTCTGTTCTTTCCTAAAGTTTGTGTATTTTTAATGAGTGGGTTTTCAAGCACTAACTTTATACCAACCGTTGTGCGTCAATTTAAAATATACAATAAAACAAATAATTAGTCATAAAATGTATAACCTTTCATACTTTAAAGAAGAAGACAAGCAAATCTTGCTTCAGTTTCTCAACGACCACCCCTTTGCCTTTTTAATCGGTAGCGATTCGACAGGGAAACAGGTGGCTACGCAAATACCAATTCTTGTGCAGGAACGAGAAGGTGAATGGTATTTACAAGGACATATTATGCGAAACACAGACCATCATAAGGCCTTTAATGAAAATTCACAAGTTCTTGCCGTTTTCACGGGCCCACACACATATGTAAGTGCTTCGTGGTACACCAATCCACAAATAGGTTCGACTTGGAATTATATGAGCATACACATAAACGGGAAAATAAGCTTTCAGCCAGAAGGGGATTTGATATCGCTCATGCAAAAACTTACCTTAAAATTTGAAAATAATAATACAAATTCACCGACTATCTTTGACAATCTTCCAAACGAATTTCTAAATAAAATGCTACCTGCTATTGTTGCCTTTGAAATTAAAGTCGAAGAAATGGAGAATGTTTTCAAGTTAAGTCAAAACAGAGATGAACAAAGTTATCGTAATATAATAGCTCGTTTAGAAGAACTAGGTGGAAATAGTGCACTCGTAGCAAATGAAATGAAGAAAAGAATTAAAAAATTATTTCCACCTGGTGTTGAATGGGACAGCAGTAAATTTTTGTCTTAGACTACTATCTTAAAACGCAAATAAACGAAAGCACAACACCATGTATAGCCCGCCCGAACGTGCCGTTCGGTATGGGCGGGTTAATTGCGGCGGAATTCCCTAAACGGAAATTGCTAGCGCCAGTTCGCGTTGTTCGTGTCACTTGAATTAATTACATTTGATATATGTCGGAAAATCACAACAGATTTCCCGCAACTAAATCATACACCAACCGTTCGCGGTAAATATTAATTCCCAAAAAAGGAAGAATAATAGATTGAAACCAATCAGATCAAGACTCAAAATTTCAAGTGAATGGCAATTAATATTATTTTTTGCATTAATAAAGCTCCTTATTCACTTTTTGACTGTATCTAACTTTGAATTACATAGGGATGCCTATCTCTATTATGCACAGAGTGAGCATCTTGCTTGGGGCTATGTTTCGGTACCACCATCAATTGCAATCATTGGAAAATTTGCAACATCAATTTTCGGAAATACAGTATTTGGCCTAAGGTTTTTTCCAGCACTCATTGGTGCAGTCAATCTCATAATAATAGGCTTATTTGTAAAAGAGTTAGGTGGTAAAAAAAAGGCGATCATACTTGCCTGTCTTGCCTACCTACTTTCCCCATCATACTTGCACACCAATGCTCTTTTTCAACCTGTTGCTTTTAATCATTTTTACTGGCTACTATCCGGATATTTAATTCTAAGAATGATTTCAAATAACAATCCTAATATCTGGCTTTGGATTGCTATGGTATTCGGATTTGCTTTTCTGAATAAATACTCGATTGTTTTCTTTTATGCTGCCTTTGCTTGTTCGCTTATACTTTCAAAATATCGGTATTTGTATCAATCTAAGTATTTCATAATGGCTTTGGCCATAGGACTGACCATAATTACTCCAAACTTACTTTGGCAAAATGAAAATAGCTGGCCTGTATTGCAGCACATGACTGAACTTAGGGAAACCCAACTCGTTCATGTACGATATTCAGATTTCATTATTTCACAGTTTTTGATGAATATTCAAGCTCTTTTTATTTGGATTTTTGCCTTGATTATTTTGTTGTTTTATAAAAAAGAAAAGAAGTATAGACTGTTTGGCCACATCTATATTTTTATCATTTTTTTGCTAATGGCAGGAAGTGGTAAAGCCTATTATACTTTGGGTATTTATCCGATTCTATTTGTATTTGGGGCTTTCTTTATTGAAAAGTACGTTAAAAAATATTCAATATTCGTGCTCAGCTTCCTCGTGATCTCAATGTTTTTTTCCTTATATGTTTCACTCTCATTTGATGGTATTCCTTTTATAACACCTGAAAAGATAAACAACAAGGAAGCTTTTAGATGGGAGGATGGCGTTTACCATAATATCCCTCAGGATATGGCGGATATGACAGGTTGGAAAGAGATTGGTGAAGAGGTCAGTAAGATATATTTAAGCCTAGGTGATGACAATCGAAACAATTGTGATATTTATTGTTATCACTATGGACAGGCTGGTGCGGTAATGTTTTATGGCAAAGAAATTGGAATCCCACAACCCATTGCTCCTAATGGAAGCTTTGTCTTTTGGGCTCCAGACAGTATATCAAAAAATTATGTTATCTATATACATTCAGATTTAGGAAATGATGTAAATCCAGATATTCGGCTGCCACAATTATTCGAAAAAGTGACACTAATAAAAACAATTGATAATAGGTATTTCAGAGAAAATGGAACCAAAATATACTTATGCGAATCACCAAATGATGAAGCTAAATTGTTCTATAATAATATGATGAAAGAATTAAAGGATAAATACCGCGAATAATGTATAAAAATCATAGCTACGCTTCTTAAACTCACCCTAACGCACTCTGCTAAAGCCGAAAAAAAATACAACTTGCTTCGTAAGAGGTCTGCTTTTTAAATTCTTAATCGGACGAATTCAACGCATCCTTTTACTATTAAATGCATCTTAAAAATATAAAAACTAGTATGAAGTTTAAGCTGTTACTTTTTACCGTGTTATTATTTTGGACTTGTGAACAACACCAAACACAAATTCTTGAAATAGGCTTTTTAGAAGGAAAAGTAACAATTGGTCCCCTTTGTCCTGTAGAAACTGATCCTCCCGACCCGGCATGTCAACCAACCCAAGAAACCTATAACAATTGGCCAATCGTGGTATGGACAGCAGATAAAAGAACGAAGATTGCAACCATCAAACCTGATTTGCATGGTAATTATAAAATTGATCTCCCTGAAGGAACCTACCTGATTGATCTTGATAAACAACACATGTTTGGTAAGAATTTACCCGTTTTTATAGATATTAAATCCAATGAGATAATAATTCTCAATATTGATATTGATACTGGAATAAGATAATTGCTACCATCTTTGTAATTCAGTCAGTATTAATTATAAATTTTCAACATAAATAAAGGAATAGGTTTTGCGACTAAAACACAACGAGATATTACTTATCGTTTAGAAGATTTTAAAAATATAAAGGGAAATACATTCTAGTACATTTATCCTAATATTATTTATTAATCTCACTGCCCAGGGATCAAATTAGCGTTACGAACTACACTCATAATCCAAACCTATTTCATTAAATGTTGATTAAATTTATTATGCACTACTCTTTCCTTTCCGTTTGCGCATGCGTTTTACCGATTTGCAGGCAAAAAAGTCTAATGCTTTAGGATCATAATTATTTTGAAAGTTTCTAAAATATTCCTCTTCATAATCCTCTAAAAAAACGTAATCATATTTAACCATATAACGAATAACTAGTAAAGGAATAGGTGATTTTAATGGCCTAAATTTTGGATTATGTATGCCTGGACTACTACAATTGGGATAAAACTGGCCTATCATTAAGCCGTTTTTTACAAAATATTGTTTAAGTTCATTTTGAACTCTTTCAATTACCTCTTCCGAATATTCATTTGAAACTTCAGGTAATAGTATAAGAATGGATTTGAAATCTCTATATTTTCCTGAAGTCGGTTCTTTACTTAAAAATAAATTCATATAATCTAAAACTAACTCCTTACTTTCAATTCTGTTAGTTAAATTTTCTTTATATACTGTGAAATATAAATTTTCTCTTTGAAAAGCACCAGGTGTATATGGGCAGACTACTCCTGATCTTCCTAATTGGTCATTCTCTTGAGATACCACATTTTGCAAATAGATGTCAACATCCAATATTTGCTTTGAATAAGAATTCAAGATTGAATGATTATAGTCTTTTCCAATCTCGGAAAAATTAACTAAATATCTATCTCTATCGTAAAATTCAATGTTAGCTTTTGATTTTTGGAAACCAAATGGGCATTTTAATGGGGCCGATTTCATAAAAATTTCTTTTAAATAGCAATCAAATATAATCAATTAATGTAATATTAAAAGTTTGCCCGATATTTATTCTAATTCAGTTAATGTATTACGTCATAATTAATTATTCTTGAACATTAAAAAATAAAGTTGGCACCATCTTTGTAATTCAATCAGTATTAATTATAAATTTTTAAAATGAATAAAGGAACAGTAAAGTTCTTCAATGATGCCAAAGGATTTGGCTTTATTACCGAAGAAGGTTCAAACAAAGAACATTTTGTACACGTTTCCGGATTAATTGACGAAGTTCGCGAAGGCGATGCAGTTGAATTTGATCTAGAGGAAGGTAGAAAAGGATTAAACGCAGTAAATGTAAAAGTAATTTAATATATACTAGTTAATTTCTTACATAAAAAGCCTGTCAAATGACAGGCTTTTTTTATATCTATATTTAATTCTATTACAACTCTTTTAATAGTTCTTCCACCGCTTTTTTTAACTGTGAGTCTATGCCCTTCGCTTTTTCATCAGGGTCATTATCAATTATAATATCGGGCATAGCAGGTGTAAAATCCATATTCTTTTCTGAAGATTTTATAAACCAACCCCTAAAAGGTACTCTTACAAAAGAGCCATCAATTAAAGTCTGCCCTCCCGTTGAAATAACGGCTCCAAAAGTCGGTGTACCAACCAACTTACCTAAGCCTAACTCCTTATAGGCATGCGAAAATATTTCTGCATTGGAATAACTGTTTTGATTACACAAGGCAATCGATGGTTTTGTCCAGGAAGCCAAAGGTAACCGTTCACTAAAAGGATAATAAGTTGTAAATTTCTTATGCTCTTGAGCTAGGTCTTTAGCAGCTCCCCTCGGAATCGTAAATGCATGCTGTTTCACGTTCAATACTGCCATTAAATAATCTGTGGTCCAACCGCCACCATTATAACGTACATCTATTACCACACCTTCTTTGCCTAAGCCTGCAGCAGTCAATTCACGTTCAAAACGCTCAAAGCTTGTCCAGTTCATCCCCTGAATGTGAATATAACCCAACCGTCCTTTAGAGTACTCTTTAGTCAATCGTTTACGCTCTTTTACCCAGGCATTGTAATTATCTATCCTGGCACTAGTTTTAGGCCTGATAACTACTTCTTTTGCCGTTCCGTTAGAGGAAACTCCTAACAATATCTTTTCTTTTGGAGTTGCAGCCAACTGCTTATAGATATTTTCTGTTACTGATACTGTTTCACCGTTAACCGAATTAATAATATCACCTATCCTTAATTTACTTGCTTCCCTGTCGGCTGCCGAATTTGGCACGACGGAGGACACTTTCAATTTTCCATTGCTTGTAGGTTCCAACTCAACACCTAATAAACCGGTACTTTCTTTTTGCACAGATTTTCGTTCTTCACCACGATACATTCCCATATGACTGGCATTAATTTGGCCCAGCATTTTATTGAAGATGGCCTTAAAATCGGCTCGTGTTGATGCTTTTATTGCTAATGGCTTGTACCTTTTTTTGAGTTCACCCCAATTTTGGCCATGATGTTTAGGGTCGTAAAATCGATCATTAATAACTTTCCAGGCTTCTTCAAATATTTGATTTGATTCTTTTGTATAGTCAATTTCCATCTTAGCCTTAAAAGGAAGGTTTTCTTTCTTAGCTCCTTCAAATTTCATTCTAGCTACTTTGCCTTTACTTAAATAATAAATATGCTTTCCTTTAGTATCCAATGAAATATTTGTTGGGCGTGAATCTTTGGTTGTTAATTCTTTTTTATCTTTTCCTTCCCAACTTATTTGGTACAGGTCTGATGTTACCTTAGCATTACCCCTACCACTGTTGCCTGTTGTATAATAAAACGTTTTTCCGTCTTCGGAGATCGCTCTTAAATATTCGCCCCCTGTAAATGATGTTACTTGCTGTTGGCGTTCGTGAATATTTTCAAAATCGATGATTACATTTACTGCCTTTTTTTCAACTTTCTCCTTTTTATCATCAAGTTTTTCTTCTTTATTCGATTTTTTTTCATCAGTCGTTTCATCCCAATCTTCTTGAGTTTTTTCCCAATCTTTTTTTCGTAACCAAACAAACCAGATATCATAATCTCCATTATTCCTATTTGATGAGAATCCTATTTTAGAACCATCTTTACTCCACATAGCCCTGAAATCTGATTTTGGATGCATCGATATATTTACTGGTTTTAGACTATTATCAGCTTTGTGAATATAAACCTCATTATTGAAATACAAATCGCTTAAATTATACGTTAGCCATTTTGAATCAGGCGACCAGGCTATACCCTCCGGAGTATCCCATCCATCTAATAATACTTTCTCATTACTAATGTTACCTGCTTCAGCAATTGCTGCAACCATTAATTTACCATTCCCCCTTGTAAAAGCCACTTGTTTTTTGTCTGGAGACAATCTCAGGTCTGTATTTCCTTCTTTGCTCTTAGTTCGTTGGGTAACTTTATGTTTTAAAGTAGCGAATAAATTTTTTATCTTTCCATCGCCCGAGGTCACAGAATAAATATTGTTTGTGCCATTACGATCAGATACAAATAGCAAGGTGTTATCATTTAGCCAAGCAACATCACTATCGCGGTAAGGCGATTTGGAAACATTAACAGTCCTGCTTTTTTTAGTATCATTTTCAGTTATAAAAATTTCCCCTCGTACTACCAAGGCACTGTATTTGCCATCAGGTGATACCTCTAATTCAGATGCGTTTTCAATAAAGGTTTTTCTAACTACCGGGTCAAACCTGTAATCACTATTAATTGTAATACTAACGGGTACTTTCATCTTAGTTCGAGCGTCCAAAAGCCAAACTTTATCCCCTGAAACCATCACTATATCATTGCCGTTCTTACTCAAATTAAATGAAAATAATCCTAAGTCTTTTAATGAAGATATTTGAGTAATATCTCCGGTTTTAGCTCCGTTTTCATCTATAGATAATTGATGAACATTATATTTACCACTCCTTGCAGATTGGAAATAAATAGTAGTATCATCTGCCCATTGTGGTGACAGGTCTTGCCCTTCAAATTTAGTTAACTGGGTATACTTGTCATTTTTTATGTCGTATAACCAAAGGTCTCTATTGGCAGGGCCTTTATAGGCTTCACGTTCAATCCTGCAAGATCCACGGGTAAAAACGATAAATCTTTTGTTAGGTGAAAGTGTTGCATCAAATCCAACGGCATTTAATAATCTGAAAGGCGTACCGCCATTTGCGCTAACCGAATGAATTTCAGGTTCACGTTCTAATTGAACAAAATTCCTTGCTGTTGTAAATATAATATCATTATCAGCAGTAAAATCGGTTACCTGATCATTTGTTGAATGATAGGTTATTCTCAAAGGGACACCTCCCGTAGTTGGGATAGTAAATATATCGTTATTACCATAGCGGTCTGTTTGAAAAGCAATGGTTTTTCCGTCGGCACTCCAAACCGGATTAGCATCATAGGCCTCGTGAATTGTAAGTCGTTTTAAATTCTTTCCTGATGTTGAGACCGTCCAAATATCACCTTGATAATTAAAGGCTATGGTTTTTCCGTCAGGGCTCAAAGTTGGAGTATTAATTAAAGGGCTGTTTTGCGAATAAAGGCTTGTGTTAATTGCAAAAATACACACAAGCAATTGAAGTATTTTTTTCATGGATTTGGATTAGAAGATATGAATTCAAAGTTACAATATTGGATTTTAGAATTTCCTAAAATTTTAAAAAAACTTCTTAATGCTTTTTATTTTTTTGTAAGGTAATATATACCGGAAAATGGTCGCTAAATCCGCCTTGATGCCATTTACCGATATAAGTTCTAAAGGGACTTCCTCTTCGTTTCCCCTTCCATGATTTTAAAAAATGTTCATCAAATATTTCGGCTCGCTTAAATACTAGTGTATTATTTTCCAGGTCAAAAAAGTTCTTGCTAACGATTATTTGATCAAATAAATACCAGGTTCTATCATGTGTTGCAGAGCCCTCTCCTTTATCATAAATTGATTCAAAAGGATTGTATAGATCCTCAGAAACCAAATGTTGTTTAATACTTGGGCTATTGGGGTTGTCATTAAAATCCCCAACAATTATAATCTTGGCATCTGTTGTTTCTCCTTTTATCTTACTAATAATTTCATGTACTAAATTCGCTGCTTTGATCCGTTTAATTTCTGTCTCTTCTGTTCCTTTTCTACGCGAAGGCCAATGATTCACAATAAAGTAGGTCAATTCACTTTTCAAATTCCCTTTTACTAATAGTATATCTCTACTGTAATCTCTTTCTCCTTCTTCATCAAATAACAACAAAGGAAAAGCCTCAGAATCTAACAATTCAAAGTGTTCTTTTTGATACAATAAAGCAACATCAATACCGCGTTCATCAGGTGAATCATATTGTACAATACCATAATTATACATTTCTAAATCCTTAGAATTTATTAAATCGGTTACAACCTTTAAATTTTCGATTTCGGCTACGCCTACAATTACCGGAGGAATTCCGGATTCTTCAATTCCAATCTGCGAAATAACAGAACCTAGCTTTTTAATCTTCCTGGTATATCTTTTATCATTCCATTTATTTCTACCTTCTGGAGTAAAATCATCATCCAGGGTATTAGGATCATCATAGATGTCAAATAAATTCTCCAGGTTATAAAAGGCTATTGTATAGTGATTCTCTTGTTTACTGTTTTCGCTCAAAATGGATTGGTCTAAAAACCGAAAGTACAAAATTATTATGTATCGCATTTGTAATCTCTTTACCTTTGTTTTTTGAATGAAATATATTTACACAGGTATTCTTATGATTGAAAAAAAGAATTTAGATTTTGAAAAAGCTGTTTTAATAGGTGTTATAAACCAACAACAAAATGAAGAAAAATCTAAAGAATATTTAGATGAGCTTGAGTTTTTAACTTTTACGGCCGGAGGGGAAGTGATAAAACGGTTTACTCAAAAAGTTGATGTGCCTAATCCCAAAACATTTATTGGTACCGGTAAGATTGAAGAAGTACGTGAATTTATTGAAGCTAATGACATCAGTTCTGTAATCTTTGATGATGAATTAACCCCTGGGCAGCAAAAAAATATTGAACGTATTTTAGAATGTAAAATTTTAGATAGAACGACTTTAATCCTTGATATTTTCGCACAGAGAGCTCAGACAAGTTATGCCAGGACTCAAGTAGAACTGGCTCAATATGAATATTTATTACCTCGGTTGACCGGATTGTGGACACACCTTGAAAGGCAACGTGGTGGTATTGGAATGCGTGGACCGGGTGAAACAGAAATTGAAACTGACCGGCGTATTGTACGAGACAAAATTGCCTTGCTTAAAAAGAAAATTAAAACCATTGATAAGCAAATGGCGGTGCAACGGGGCAATAGAGGTAAAATGGTTAGAGTCGCTATTATAGGATATACCAATGTGGGTAAATCTACACTAATGAATGTCATTAGTAAAAGTAAGGTTTTCGCCGAGAATAAATTGTTCGCAACGTTGGACACTACCGTTAGAAAAGTGGTTATTAAAAATATTCCATTTTTATTATCTGATACCGTTGGTTTCATCAGGAAACTACCTACACAATTGGTAGAGTCTTTTAAATCAACATTGGATGAGGTTAGAGAAGCCGATTTATTATTACATGTAGTCGATATTTCACATCCTAATTTTGAAGAACATATTGAGTCTGTAAATAAAATTTTAGATGAAATAAAAAGTGCAGACAAGCCCACCATAATGGTCTTTAATAAAATTGATAATTATACCCATGAGACCATTGATGAAGATGATCTGGTTACTGAAAAGACAAAAGCACACTACACACTAAAAGACTGGGAAAAAACCTGGATGGCCAAATTAGACGATAACTGCTTATTTATTTCTGCCTTAAACAAAGAAAATTTAGATGCATTTAAAGATAAGGTTTTTGAAGCTGTAAAAAAGGTTCATATTACCCGATTTCCATATAATGATTTCTTATATCAGGAATATGAATAAGTTAATCTGGATTTTCTTCATCAATGATACCAAGTCGTTTGGCTCGTTTTTTCCAATTCATTCTCGCTAATTGCTGCATATCAGATTCAGTATCACTTTCGTCCATTATTTCTAAGCCCAATAGTGTTTCAATAACATCCTCCATAGTTACAAGTCCGCTAATAGAACCATATTCATCAACAACCAATGCAATATGTTCTTTTTCCTGTACTAGATTTTCAAACAAATTTGGTATAGGTACGTTTCTGCCTACTGCTAAAAGCGTTCGTTTAAGGTCAATTAAATTTCGCTGGTGATTTCCTTCAGCCATCTCTCTGAATACATCATCCTTTAAAACATAACCTGTTATATTATCACTATTATTTTTAAAAATAGGTATTCTGGAAAATCGTAAGTCTTTATTTGCTTCGAAGAAATCTTTGATATTTTGATCTTCAGGAGCAATTTTCAATACAGTACGCGGAGTCATAATATCTTTGGCCAGAATTTTTTTGAAATTCAATAAATTTTTGATCACTTTCGATTCTGATTCTTCAAAAACACCTTCCTCATGAGCTATATCTGTCATTGCGTGAAAATCCTCTCTACTCAACACACTTTCGCCATGTGTTTTACCAAATAGTTTTGTAAATAATTGTAAAACCCAGATAACTCCAGTCCATTTAAATAGAAATATTAGCACATTTAAAATGCCGGTAGAAACTCCGGCTAATTGTTTCCAATAGGTCGCCCCAATAGTTTTCGGAATTATTTCAGAAACTACTAAAATTAAAGCAGTCATAATAGCCGAAACTATACCAACTACATTATTTCCTGAACCAAAGGCCTTTTCGGCTTGTACACCCACAAGAATTGCCCCAACAGTATGGGCAATGGTATTCAAGGTTAGAATTGCTATTAGGGGTTTGTCTACATCTTTTTTTAATTCCTCGAGTACAGAAGCATACTCTTTACCTTCATTCTTTTTAACGGTAACAAACGTTGGCGTTACGCTAAGCAACACAGCCTCTAAAATTGAACATAAAAATGAAACAAGAATGGAAACCAATCCATATAAAATCAATAAAGTCATTAGTCGGTCATTGAGTTGCTAAAATACAAAAAAGGAGCTTCCTTCCTAGACTAGGAAGCTCCTTTTTTCATTAACTGTCTTTGAAACTACTAGAAAGAATAGTTCAACCCAAACAACCAATATGATTGTAATTTATTGTCAACATTGCCAAATGTTGGAGTCGGACTTGGTAATGGATCCAAGCCTAAAGCATTATTCAACGCTTCTTGTTTATTATCTCTTAGGCCTACTTCGAGCCCAACACCAATACCTTTCCAAAATGTATAACCAAAAGAATTGGTCCATGTCCAATTTGAAAGGTCTGAACTTTTATAACTTTGGAACATTGAAAGGTTCGATTTTAAATTTACAGCACCTAACTTCTTGGTATAATCAGCTACTATTTTCGCCCCTAAGGACGAATCAAAAACCGCATCTCCTTTGCTAAATACAAAATTATAGTTCAATGGATGAATTACTACTACCAGATCTGTAACCGGTGTCCATGTAAAACCAACACCTAAATCCAGGTAACCCGGGTCGTTAAAATTACTTAAAATAGTTGTTCTGTATTCTCCCAATGTAGAAACAGCCCATTTTTCACTTAATTTACGTCCGTACAATGATGTAAAACTAAAGACATCGGTTGCTTCTTTAAAGCTATCATCATCCGTAGGGTCATCTTCATCATCAAACTTTACCCAACTTAAATTCACATTTGCTGAATTTCTCCAGAAAAACTTTTCCTGTAAGTTATTTGCAAAAGCATTTACGGTAAAACCAATGTTTCCTGCAGATGAATTTGGTGATCCCTTAGAATACCAGTTATTAAAACCCGAAAGGCTTCCACCAATAGTACCAAATGCACCTTTTTTCCATCCGGGTAAAGCATCAATTTGACCTTGTATAGCATCCACTTTAGCTTGTAGTGCTGCTATCGAATCCTTTTTTGGAGCTTGTTCAGCCTTTAATTCTTCCAATGTTTGTGCATAAGTAGATGTTAAAGCATACATCATTACAAATGCCATAAATAATAATTCCCTCATGATTTTTAAAGTTAATTTTTTAGTTCTTTGTTTTGCGCTCAAAATTACGCATTTTTACAATTAGACCCGACTAAATTGATAAAGTCACAAAAAAATATTATTTTTTTCTTTTATATAAGGGTACTGTAGAACAGGCTTCTCCAAACATAATTGTTTTTGCCACAGGAAGTATTTTTTCGACAAGTTGTGTCGATACTGTTAGAGGAATTGGCTTATTGGAACAACCTTTTATGATAACCGGCTTGTCTTTATAAATATCTATTTCGAGATCTGATATAATTTCTTGAAAAATAATAGTTTCTAATAAGTCTAGATTTCCTACCACTATTTTTTTGGCAAACGGACTCAATTTTGCAGTTATTAATAAATATGCCCATGAAGGAATAATGGCATCAGTCAAACAGGATAGGCTAACATAACTATCCTTATATTGACTCCAGTCATGTTGTTGAACGTTTTCTCGAAAATCTTTTTCTTTAAGTATCAAACCCTCGTACAACCATTTTGAAATGTCAAAAATGATCCGATCACCTTCAGGATATAATTCTTCAAGGTCAATAGTAATTAATTTACTGGTGGCGACTCTATTTACTATTTCTTTTTCCATTATTTATTTGTCATTCTGAATCTTTCAACTAAAGCTTGTATCGAACTTGACGAGATGCTCAAGAAAGGCTAAATTGAAAAATCTAGCATTTCAAATATTAGAGGTTTTTCGTTTCACTTAGAATGACAGAGGTATTATTACAAAAATCCCAATTCTAATTTAGCTTCTTCACTCATCATGTCTTGAGACCACATTGGGTCGAAAGTTATTTCTACCTCAGCATTTTTGATTTCTTCTAAGGTTTTTACCTTTTCTTCTACTTCAACAGGTAAGGTTTCAGCAACAGGGCAATTAGGAGAAGTTAAGGTCATCAATATTTTTGCCTCATTATTTTCATTTATAAAAACATCATAAATTAAACCTAGTTCGTATATATCAACCGGAATTTCAGGATCGTAAATTGTTTTTATAACCTGAATTATCTTATCGCCTAATTCTTGAATTTCAACAGCTGTCATTCTTTTCTTTTTTAAAATGATTCTAAATAAGGACAAAAATACTCAATTTTCCTTAAAAACGATATGCTTTGTCCACAAACAACTATTGTGTTAATTTGGATTGATAAGCAACAGCGTATAATTTCAATTGCTTTATCATAGATACCAAGCCATTTGCCCTTGTTGGAGAGAGGTGTTCTTTTAAACCAATAGCATCAATAAATGAGGTGTCAGCGTCTAAAATTTCTTGAGGTGTATGCCCAGAAAATACGCGTAATAAAAGTGCAACAATTCCTTTTGTCAGAATTGCATCACTATCAGCACTATATATAATTTTACCGCCATTAAGAGTGGCATATAACCATACTTTTGATTGGCAGCCTTTAATAATATTGTCATCCGTTTTAAATTGTTCTTCAATTAACGGAATAGATCTTCCTAATTCAATAATATATTCATACCGTTCCATCCAATCATCGAACATTGAAAATTCGTCTATAATTTCTTCCTGTATTTCTTTTATAGTCATTATTAAAAGTTATTTTTGCACCAGTCACAGACTGGATTTTTATAAAAACACAAAATTACGGTAAAAAAAGAAAATACGTTCCTACTACAGAGGGGAATATAATATAAAGACTAACATGAGTAAACTTTTAATCGTAGGTACTGTAGCATTTGATGCGATAGAAACACCTTTTGGTAAAACGGATAAAATTTTAGGAGGTTCTGCCCCATTTATCGCTTTGTCAGCTTCTCAATTTGATATAGAATCTGCTATAGTTTCAGTTATAGGTGATGATTTCCCTATTGGATATTTAGAAATGCTCAACAGGAAGAATATTGATACTTCTGGCATTGAAATAGTAAAAGGTGGAAAAACTTTTTTCTGGAAAGGAAAATATCATAACGACTTAAATTCCAGGGACACTTTGATCACTGAACTTAATGTATTGGCCGATTTTAAACCAAAAGTTCCTTTAAATTTTAAAAATCCTGATTTTTTAATGTTGGGGAACCTGGATCCTTCGGTTCAAAAAGCCGTTATCGAACAGATTCCGAACAGACCAAAATTAGTAGTGTTAGATACTATGAATTTTTGGATGAATAATACCTGGGATGAATTGATGGACGTGCTTAAAAAAATTGATGTTCTTACTATAAATGATGAAGAAGCAAGGCAATTGAGCGGAGAATATTCATTGGTCAAAGCTGCACAGCGAATTGCTGAGTTTGGTCCTAAATATGTTGTGATTAAAAAAGGAGAGCATGGTGCTTTATTATTTCATGAAGATAATATTTTCTTTGCACCGGCTTTACCATTAGAGGAAGTATTTGATCCTACCGGTGCCGGAGATACTTTTGCAGGGGGGTTTATTGGATATATGGCGAAAACACAGGATATTTCATTTGAAAATATGAAAAATGCTGTAATTTATGGATCTAACCTTGCATCTTTTTCTGTTGAGAAGTTTGGAACCAGAAGGATGGAATATCTAACCAACCACGAAATTCAAAGACGTTTACGTAGATTTAAAGAATTAACTCAGTTTGAAATAGAATTAAATTAATAATTTTTTCCGCAATTTTGTTGCGGATTTTCTTTACTTAAAAAATGAGTGACGCTATAAAGCATGAATGCGGAATTGCATTGGTAAGGTTATTAAAACCGCTTGAATACTACCAAAAAAAATACGGTACTTCTTTTTATGGAATCAATAAAATGTATTTATTGATGGAGAAACAGCATAATCGGGGCCAAGACGGCGCCGGCTTTGCCAGTATAAAGTTTGATGTACAGCCCGGTACCCGATATATAAGCCGTGTCAGATCGAATAAACAAACTCCAATTCAAGATGTTTTTGCTCAAATTAATGATCGATTGAACACTGTTCTTGAAAATAATCCAACAAAAAAAAATGATGTGCAATGGCAACTTGAAAACATGCCTTATGTCGGCAATTTATTTTTAGGCCATGTTCGCTATGGCACCTTTGGTAAAAATAGTTTAGAAAGTGTGCATCCTTTTCTTCGGCAAAATAATTGGAAACATAAAAATTTGATTGTTGCCGGAAATTTTAATATGACCAATTCTAATGAACTATTACAAGAGTTAATTGAATTAGGACAGCATCCAAAAGAAAATACCGATACTGTTACTGTAATGGAAAAAATAGGGCATTTTTTAGATGATGAAGTCTCTGATATATATCAGCGATGCAAAGAAAAAGGGATAGGTAAAAAAGAAGCCTCACCTATTATTGAAAAAGAACTGGATATACAAAAAATATTACAACGTGCTTCAAAGAATTGGGACGGCGGTTATGCAATGGTAGGTTTAATCGGCCATGGCGATGCTTTTGTTTTGCGCGATCCTTCGGGAATAAGGCCTGCCTATTATTATAAAGATGATGAAGTAGTCGTAGTAGCATCAGAAAGACCTGTAATACAGACTGTTTTTAATGTAGATTATGATACGATCAATGAATTGGACAGGGCGCATGCTTTAATAATTAAAAAAGATGGTTCTACTTCAATTGAACCAATTATGGAACAGCTTCCTAAAAAATCTTGTTCTTTTGAACGTATTTACTTTTCCAGAGGTAGTGATGCTGAGATTTATGAGGAGCGAAAAAATTTAGGAAAACTAATTTTTCCTACAGTGCTTGAAAGTATTGGCAAGGATATCAAAAATACTGTTTTCTCTTATATTCCAAACACTGCTGAAACATCTTTTTTTGGGATGTCTGAAGCGGCTGAAGACTATTTAAACAAGCATAAATTAAACAGATTACTTAAGGGCCAGCGAAATCTATCAGTTGAAAGAGTAACCGAAATATTGTCAGAGAGACCTCGTATTGAAAAAATTGCCATTAAAGATGCTAAATTAAGAACTTTTATAGCTGACGATAATAGCCGGGATGATTTAGTAGCTCACGTATATGATGTAACCTATGGAGTTGTTAACTCTACAGATAATTTAGTTATTATAGATGATAGTATCGTACGTGGTACCACCTTGAAAAAAAGTATTATCAGAATACTTGATAGATTGCATCCTAAAAAAATAGTGATAGTTTCCTCAGCTCCGCAAATAAGATATCCTGATTGCTATGGTATTGACATGGCAAAATTGGATGAATTCATTGCTTTTAAGGCTACATTAGAATTATTAAAAGAAACCAATCAATATCATATTGTAGAAGAAATTTATCAAAAATGTAAAAAGCAAAATCATTTAGAAGATCATTTGATTGAAAATTATGTTCGTGATTTTTATAAACCGTTTACTGCCGAGCAAATTTCTGATAAAATTGCTCAAATGTTAAAAACTGAAACCATCAGTGCAGATATAAAAGTTATTTTTCAATCGATCGAAAATTTGCACGAAGCATGTCCTAATAATGCCGGAGATTGGTATTTTACAGGAAATTATCCTACTGTTGGTGGTACGAAAGTGGTAAATAAAGCTTTTATAAACTTTTATGAAGGTAAAAACAAAAGAGCGTATTAGTTTTATAAATAGTAAACTTGAGTCTTATTACAATATACTTCTTGAACAAGAATCAAAACTTTTAGGCTTGGTTGTAATTCGGTTTTTCCTTGTTTTTTATCCGATCGATCATCAACTAAGGACTGAAGACTGTTTTTTGGCATTTTAATTGTATTCATAAAAAGAAAAAAATTAAACATATGAAATCTATTACAATAGTTGTATCTAGTTTACTAGTACTAACTCTTTTCACACAGTGTAGCAGTGCTCAATTTGATAAAAAAGCACCTTTTACTATTGGCAAAGCCTACTACCAAGATTGGGTTGGCGGAAGAGCTACTTCAAAAGGAACAAAAGTTTCTATAGAATTTTCTGATACAAATTCTAAAGAAATTGTTTTCGATTCAATATTCTTTAAAGGAAAGGCCATTAAATTAAAACGTGCTTCTTATGATGGAAAACAATTAGTAACAGGTAATTTTCCAACTCATACAATAACAGATAAAAATATTATTATGCATGTTGACCCTAGAAAAGAAATGGGCAATACAGTACCGCCGCCAAGGCATGCTTCTCCCTTTGAATTAACTGAAAAAGAGTGTGTTATAAGTTATTATATCAAAAAAAAGAAACGGTATTATAAACTCACAAACCTTACCAAAGAAAAAACTATTTACTATCCTTAAATTTATTTTGGCATAGAGTTTGGTTTTAGGTTAAGTAGAAACTTAAAATCTAAGACAGATGAAAGCTTTAAAATTACTCACAGGAATAATATTAACCATTACCTTGTTTACTTCGTGTGTTGTTGCTATTGATGATTTTGACAATTTTGACAATTCAATATCGTTGGAGCAATTAATAACCTCTCATGATCTATGGTATTTAGATTATAATAGAACCACTGGTAATGGAGATGTTCCTTTCTTATCAAAGGCTTTTACTGTATCTTTTAAAAACGGAAGTTTATACGCCAATAATAATTTAGTTGGGCTAGGCTCAATAGGAAATGGCTTAGGACTTCACATAGGATATTATGATACCTATAATGGCCCTCTTGAAGTAGATCATAACCTTGACGGTTTTATAGATTTAGAAGTGTCACAATTATCTAGTGATGAAATTAGAATTACAGACACGTATACGAACACATCCTATTATTTAATCGGCTATCAAAAGCATAATTTTGATTACGATCAAGTTTTTTATGACAACATAGAATATTTTTTACAAGAATATATTGCCTGGGAGAAAACCTATACCAGCCAAGAAGGTGCTTTAAATGAGTTTGATGATGAAAATTTCTTACAGTTCACTCCTGAAAATCAAACAACTTTTAGATCCTCTCAAGATGAGTTTGGCACGAATATTGAACTACTTGTATGGGATTATGAAGGTGCTTATGAAGTGTATGATGTAGAGGGTTTTGATGATGTGAAAATTTTAACATTAGATTATGATTTCTTTGACAATGAAGAGTTTGAATTGAGCGTTATTAACGATGGAGAGGTAGATTTATTTCATGTTGAATCAGGAACAACATATACGTTTAAGGGAAGAAGTAACATTCAATTTAAAAATGCTTCTGAAAAAGGAATAACCTCAAAAGATAGAAAACGGTTTAAAGTAAATCGAAAAACAAAAAAGAGAAAGATAAAAGTATAAAGATAAGGTTTGGTTAGTTGATTTTGGTTGATTGATTTCAACCAATCGCCGCCTCAGAAATTCTGAGGCGGTTTTTTTGTATATTTAAATCATGATTAACAAACGACTATTAATTAAAAATCTACTCGCTTATAATGATGAGAACACTTTTTATGACAAAAAAGTACAACTGAATTTAGACTCTAAAGAGGGTAAGGCAAAATTTTTAAAACACGTTTGTGCCCTTTCAAATTCAAATCCAAAAAACAATTCATATATCGTTATCGGTATTGAAGATGAAACTAATAAAATAATCGGTGTCGACTTTTATGACGATAGTAAAATTCAAAATTTAGTAAATGCCTATTTCGAAAACCCTCCAAAAGTTCAATATGAGAATATTGCTTTTCCTAGGTTACCGCGTTATAAGGTTGTTGGATTGGTAACCATAAACTCCATTGAGAATATTACCTCACTAAAAAAAGGTATCTGGAAATATTCTAGAAACACCCTGTTTATCAGGCAGGGTAGTAATTCGCTTCCTATCAAAGAAATAGCCCTTAAAAACACTAATAAATCTATAGTTGCAGCAATTGAAAAAAATGCCCGAAATAATATTGAGCTTACGTTGAATGGGGTATTTGATTTTATGAAACAGCATCAAAAGAAATTGAATCCAACCTATAAAGTTTTTAAAGACATATTCGTAGTGTGTTGGGCGGGTATAAAAAAAGAAATTAACGCTAAAATATTATATTCTAGAGTTGACATTGAGTTGATAAATGAACAGATCCGTTTGTTTTATTCAGCATTAGACGAAGTCGAAATTGAATTCAATAGCCAATCATTTATTATTACTGAATATCTTCAAATAGGTATTGATAAAGATTATAAATATTATCCCTTAGAAAAAACGATTATTAATTTTAAAGATAATGGGGTACATGATATAGCCACAGAATTACTTTTTAAACCTCCTGTTTATGATGCAATTATGTTACAACATATTTACAATAGTAACAATACTATTCTAGCTAAGCTTGAAAAAAACATACCTTTAAGTAAAAATGATAGTAATGATTTGCAACAATTACCCACAACGTATATGATTTGCTCTTTAAATGGGTTTAAAGACGCTAAAGACAAACTTGAGACCGCTAAACCCTATCTAAAAAGGTTAGCAGATAAGTCTGCTTATATAAGCTTAAAAGAGGTTTTGCGCGTTTTACGGAAAGTAAAATACAGTCAATAGAATTTGACTTGTCAATTTTATGAATTACTTAAGTGTTCTTACATAATTGACCAGGTCCCAACGTTGTTCTTCAGATAAAATAGGCCCCCATTTTATCATATCATTCCTGCCATTGGTAACTTTCCAAAATAATTCTCCATCAGCTTGAGACTGTACCATTTTTAAAGTCAGGTTTTGTGGCTTCGGAGTCAATGCTTTCCCACCAATGCCGTCACCTTTACCTTGTGTGCCATGACAAATCATACATCGAGTTTTAAATAATTTAGCTCCTCGTTTAGATGATAGTGCTTTAGCAGATGCTTTTACAGGATTTTTAAGCTCTTTAGCCTTTTCAGGTGCTTTCCACCTATCTTCTTGTACAGTAATACCTATGAAGCTTACCAGAGCTAGTGAAAATACAATATATAGTAGTTGTTTTTTCATAATTTCTAAGTTTAAATAGTTGATAATTATATAATTATCAAAAAAAATATGGCAAATCATATGCCATTGTAACAATCAAAAATAAAAAACCACGTTTAAAAGAAACGATTTAAATACTATTTTATTCTAATAATACGATTACAAATCAAAATTAACCTTAAAATAAATCATTATGAAAAATGTAATTTCAAAAACAAGGTATGTGCTTATGGCATTAATTATTGCGTTAACCGTCTCGTGTAATGGCGAAGATGGTGCAATCGGCCCTCCAGGACCTGCCGGCCAAAATGGTACTAACGGTAATGATGGCATAGATGGTAATGCAAATGTCACTTCAGTAACAATGGCAGGCACCTCATTTATTGATGGTGAAAATAATTATTCTGTTTCAGAATTAACACAAGATATCTTAGACACCGGAGTTGTAATTGGTTATCTAAGAAATTCGGGAGCATCAACATGGTTTGCTTTACCCCTTTCCTTTAGTGGATTTGAGGTATTCATTCAATCGATGCAATTAGGAACGATAACATTGCGTGCAAATTATAATGGTAATGATGTAGATCTTAGATTCGTATTTATAGAATCGACAAATAAAAGTGCTGCAAAGTTAAGTAAACAAAGTGTTCTTGACAAACTAAAGGCGGCCGAAGTAGATATCAATAATTATAATGAAGTAATGGACTATTATGGCCTAGATTATTAAAAAAGTATTAAAGCTTATTATCTTAAACCGTTGCAAGCCTTTCAATAAAAAGGTTGTAACGGTTTTATTCTTTTGCTTATGCAATAATTCGAAATCTATGTACTACGAATTAAACCCGAGAAGCGGGAAAAACCCTGATTTTTAAAGGGGAAAAATCCCCTTTAAAAATCAGGGTTTTTCCTCTTGTTTAGTTTTGGTTCTTGGGCGATATTTGTCAATGAATTTCATATTCAACTCAATATATAGACCTTGTTTTTCCCGACAAAGTTCCGGCATTAAAACAAGGTTTTTAAAATTAAAAACAAAATTGAAATATTATTTGAGTTAGTTAGTGATAAAAAGCCACTGGCATCGTTTGTTATATTCAATGCCGTGGCTTTTTACTAAGTATTCCTACAAATCAAATTTTATTCCCTGTGCTAAGGGCAAATCTGTGGTATAATTAATCGTATTTGTTTGACGTCTCATATAGACTTTCCAGGCATCAGAACCCGATTCTCTACCTCCTCCTGTTTCCTTTTCGCCACCAAAAGCACCTCCTATTTCAGCACCGGAAGTGCCAATATTTACATTTGCAATTCCGCAATCAGAACCGGCAACAGATAAGAAACGTTCCGCTTCACGTAAATTATTGGTCATGATCGCTGAGGACAATCCTTGTACTACTCCGTTTTGGATTTCTATAGCGTTTTCTATACCCCCTGAATATTTTAATAAATATAATACCGGAGCAAATGTTTCATGTTGTACAATTTCAAAACTATTGTCCGCTTCTGCAATAGCTGGTTTTACATAACATCCGCTTTCATATCCTTCACCCGAAAGCACACCGCCTTCAATAACCAGATTGCCTCCTTCATCAACAACCTTTTTCAATGCCGCTTCATACATAGCAACGGCATCTTTATCAATTAACGGGCCGATATGATTATGTTCATCTAAGGGGTTACCAATACGCAGTTGTTTATAAGCATCTACTATGGCATTTTTTATTGTATCATATATACTTTCGTGAATGATCAACCTTCGCGTGGATGTACATCGTTGTCCTGCAGTGCCAACAGCACCAAATACTGCTCCGATAACCGTCATTTTTACATCTGCATCAGGTGTTACTATAATAGCATTATTACCGCCTAATTCTAATAGTGATTTCCCCAAACGGGCAGCAACTTTTTGAGCGACAATTTTTCCCATTCTAATGGATCCTGTGGCCGAAACTAAAGGAACATGCTTATCTGTGGTCATCATTTCACCAACACGATAATCACCATTTATCAAGCATGAAATGCCTTCGGGTAAGTCATTTGCCCTAAATACTGCTGCTGCAATATTTTGACAAGCAATACCACATAACGGTGCTTTCTCTGAAGGTTTCCACACACAAACATCACCACAGATCCATGCTAGTGCAGTATTCCAAGCCCAAACAGCTACCGGGAAGTTAAAAGCAGAAATGATACCTACTACTCCCAACGAATGATATTGGTCGTACATTCTATGACCGTAGCGCTCACTATGCATAGTTGAGCCGTCAAGCTGACGCGATAAACCTACGGCAAAATCGCAGATATCGATCATTTCCTGCACTTCTCCTAACCCTTCTTGATAGCTCTTGCCCATTTCATAAGACACTAATTTGCCCAAGGGTTCTTTCAATTCTCTTAATTTTTCACCGAACTGACGTACAATTTCCCCACGTTGTGGTGCGGGCATTACTCTCCAGCTTTTAAATGCCGAAGTAGCAGCTTGCATCATTTGCTCATAATCTTCTTTAGTAGTTGTTTTTACTTTACCTATAAGTTGTCCGTCAACAGGTGAATAACTCTCAATTGCTTCTCCATGAGAAAACCATTGAGAACCTGTCGAAGTTCCTTCATTTATATCTTTTACACCTAATTGTTGAAGTGCTTTTTCTATGCCAAAATCAGTTGCTATTACTGTCATATGATTTATTCTTTACGTTATCCTACAAAATTACAAATTATTTATTGGCTGTTTCGTATAATTATGAATGGAAATAACGTTGAGGTATTGGCTTCATAAAATGAAGATCCTGCTGAGTAGCGGAATTAATTCAATTTAACTGTTAAAATGCTCAAAAACATTATTGGCAAAGTTTCATTAACAAAAAAGCCAAGCTGTTAAGCCTGGCTTCTATGCATATTTGGCAACCAACCAAATATAATTAACCAACTAAAACCTAAAGTTCAAACCTGTATAAACACCTAAATAATATGGTTTAAATCCACCAGAATTTTTAGAAAATGTATTAAATTGGTATTTAAACATAGGTGATATGTTTATGTATAATTTTTTGCTGATATCATAGTCAAAATCCACCCCTAAATTTCCGCTAAAATTCAATGAATTGATATTAGAAGCTTCGCCAAGGGTAGAAGTTTTACCAAAAGAAGTGACTGAAACTTTATTTTGGTATAAAAAATATGTGCTGAACCCTCCTATTATATTCACTCCTAATTTTTTTTGCAGGATATTGTATTTCGCTTCTAATGGAACCTCAACATAACTTAGTGACTGATCTAAAGAGCCTGATGCATCAAAAGAAGATCGTTGATTCAAGGTTTCTGAGTTTTGAGCTACTGTAGATAAGGCAGTAACAGAAGCGCCATCTACATTTGTATTAATATTCGTGTTCGACCCATCTAGCAATGATGATGATACTAAAGTTGCTACATTCTGAGTAGTAAAACCTAATTCTAGTGTATTAATACCAGATTGCAGACTAAATTTATCAGACAATTTATAGTTTACTTTTAATCCATAAGAAACAGAACCATCGCTGTTCTTTTTGTTATTTGCCAGTGCCGGGTCAATGGGCGAACCATTTCCTAAGGTATTATAATATACCGGGGCCATACTTGGTCCAACAGACCATTTATTTGTTATTTCAGCTGAAACTACTGTAGTTGTTTTTTCAATTTCCGCTTGTATATCAGTTTTAGTCGTTGTCGGTTCGTTCACTATTTTTTCTTGTGCAATAGCTGTTTTTTCCGTATTTATTTTTTCCCGTATAATATCAACTTCTTTGATCACGTCTATTTTAGTTGGTTTTTCAATTAGAGGCATCCTGTCATTATCCTCTTTCTCTTTCTCAACTCCGGAAAGTGCTATGTTCTCTTCAGGAGTAACCTTTGCCTGTACTTTCTCAATTGTAGGATTATTAACCACATTATTTTTCAGATTTTGGCTGTTGTTTTTAGAAATGGTTTTTGAAATTATCTCTTCTTCTCCGCCAGTTTCCGTATCTTCAAAAGTTATTGCATTTTTTTCTTTCACCAATGGTGCCACTTCTTTTATTTCTTTCTTTGAATCAGTATCAGTAATTATAGTTTCATTTGGTTGTTCTGTTGTATTGTCCCTTTGATCAAAAAACCAAAAACCCGTAGATATTAATAAGAGCAGAATCGCCGCTGCGCCAGCAAAACGCAGCCACAGCGGTATAATTCTCCTTTTCTTCTTTTTCATTAATTGTTTCTCAATATTTTTCCAGGCAGAAGCATCCGGAAAAACCTCGTAATCTTTAAATTTCTCTTGAAATAATCTATCTATATTTTTCTTTTCGTCCATTACTTAAAACGCTTCATTTTTTTTTATTTGCGATTGATTTAACTCAATCTTATCCCTTAAGATCACTCTGGCTCTGGAAAGGTTCGATTTTGATGTTCCTTCAGAGATACTAAGCATGCCTGCAATTTCTTTATGAGCATAGCCGTCCAATACATATAAATTAAAAACCAGCCTATATCTATTAGGCAATTCTTGAATCAGTTTCAATAAAAAATCGAGAGAAATTTCTTCATCTTGATCAATTTCAATTTCTACTTCTTCAGGTATTTCTTCAGTAACCAGGTTTAATACATTTTTTTCTCTATAGGTTTGCAAGGCTGTATTTATTATAATCCGCTTTAGCCATCCTTCAAACGAACCTCTAAAATCATACTGCTCTATTTTGTCAAAAATGGTAATAAAACCATTTTGTAAATTGTCTTGTGCTTCCTGATAATTCCTCGAATATTTAAGGCACAAGGCAAATAACTTACCCGAAAATAACTGGTAAATTTGCGATTGTGCTTTTTTATCTTTTAGCTTACATTTATTTATGAGTTTTTTTAAACTCATGCATCGATCTATTTTATTGAATTACCGGGACAATGACGTCTTCAAAAATGTCATCTCCGTTAGTATCTGTTCCTTTCCAAAATCTAAAGGTATAATCTTCTTCTTGTGCTACCCTAACTACAAAACTAAATTCTTCTTCAATTAAGGCTTCCGTACATGCTAAATTAGTATCTACAATTGAATTTACTGCTACGATTCTTGAGGTACCTTCATGTTGATAAAATAAATCATAAAAATAGTGGCATCCACTGGGCAAATCATAAGTAACTGTTAAAGTGTATGATTGGCCAAATATAAATTCGGCCGGCACTACAGCTTCCTTTATTGTTAAGGTTTCGATCTTGAAATTCGAATTATCGTCATCAAGACTACAAGATAAAAGGGTGCTAATAACCAAAATTGATATTAAAAATTTCTTAACCATACTATTTCCTATTTTATGTTTAAGATACCCAAAAACTATTAGGGTTGCGTATAATTAAACTATTTTTGCAGTGATTTACAGTTTTTATGCAAATACATACTATCTTTTCCATACGAACAAACGTTGATTTTGAAAAACACGCATTGTCTATTTTTAAACATCAAGCTACAAATAATTTTGTCTATAAACAGTTTTTAGCGTATTTAAACACTGATATTAACACCATAAAAAGGGTCAGCGAAATTCCCTTTCTACCAATACAATTTTTTAAATCACACAAAGTTCTCAGTACAGTTGCTAGGGTCAAGCAGCTTTTTACGAGCTCAGGTACAACCGATAATTTGACGAGTAAACATTATGTAACTGACATGTCTTTGTATGAAAAAAGTTTTAGAACAGCTTTTGAACATTTTTATGGAAATGTTGAAGATTATACCATCTTAGGTTTACTACCTTCCTATTTAGAGCGCACCGGTTCATCACTGATTTATATGGTAAATGATCTGATCCGACGATCTAATAAGCCTAAAAGTGGGTTCTATTTAAATAATTTATCCCAATTAAAAAAAATTCTAACAGATCTTGATGCAAAGGGAGAGCAGGTTTTATTGATTGGTGTTTCGTTCGCTTTACTTGATTTGTTGGAAAACTATTCTTTTAAGTTAAAAAATACTATTGTAATGGAAACCGGAGGAATGAAAGGCAGAAGAAAGGAGTTGATCAGGGATGAATTACACAACAGGTTAAAAAAGGGGTTTGGTGTGAGCACCATTCATTCTGAGTACGGAATGACAGAATTATTGAGTCAGGCATATTCTGCAGGAGATGGTATATTTAGAACACCACCATGGATGAAGATATTCATACGTGAAACAGAGGATGCTTTACAACTATTACCACATCAAAAAACAGGAGGCATTAATGTAATAGACCTGGCCAATGTCAATTCATGTTCGTTTATAGCTACCCAAGATCTAGGCAAAATATATGCCGATGGAACCTTTGAAGTGTTAGGACGTTTTGACCATTCTGATATCAGAGGTTGTAATTTGTTAACTGGCTAAAGAATCATTTAAATAATAACGCTTGGCCACTTTTTCTTCCTCGGAAATTTTTAATGTATCCAAATAATTTTTGAATTGATCTATATAATTAAAGAATAAGGCCTTGTCATTTGTAGTTCTTTTCAAGGTTCTAACACCTTCTAAAGAATTGATGATAAATTCAGCCACAGATTCGGTATTGATATGCCTGTCTAAATAGCCATCTTCAATTCCTCTGTATAATAAATTGATCAATGCCACTTTCCATTGGTCCATTATATCCTTTAATTGCGTTTGCAGGTCATAATCGTTCGGTTCGTGACTTAATTCTACAATGAAATTAATAAGCGGACTTCCTAAATTTTGCATTAACGATTTATCGTTTATTAATTTATCCTGTAGCAAATCGGTCAATATAAACATTGGGTTTCCCCGCATATTAATAGGTTCTATAAACTCACTATGAATTTCTTTTTCTAATCTTTCCTGAATAACTGACTCCACAAAATGATGTTTATTTTCAAAATGGTAGTAAAAAGCTCCTTTTGTTAAATTTACTTCATTTATAATTCTGTCAATACTGGTTGCGTGGTAACCATACATATTTATTAATTCATAACCTTTATCAATAAGAATTTGCCGGGTTAATTTTCGTTTGATTTCTTGAGTCATGTTTGTTATTTTTTATGGTTTCTATAGATAAAACACTCTAAGAATTGAAATTCCTACATTTAATAATAAAATTGTCGTAGTGGACGCTAGTATATAAAAAATACTAAGTGGTTTTTTTATGGTGTATCAGGTTCCCTTTTGTATATAGTAATTCTTAGTTAAAAAATACCACTTGGTTTGTTTTACAGTTGAAAAATTCTTTGAACTAAATCTTGGTTTTTACTAAAAAAGAGTACAAGTGGGTTGTTAAGACAAAACATAGGATGTTGCTTTTAAACTCTTTTTAGCGTAACATTGTGCTTAATAAGGATGACTAGAAATGACACTTGAAGATTTAGGATACAATAGAGAATTGGAAGAATACCGAAAAGAACATAATCTTGTTTCTTTTGGAATTGGAAGAGTCATTTCAGAACATAAAGACCGATATACTGTAAAAACTGATGCTGGTGAATTTGATACTGAGCTCATAGGCAATTTAAGATTTACAGCCACCAGTAGAAATGATTTACCAGCTGTTGGTGATTGGGTATCCATTTCAGAATATGATAAAAACAAAGCTCTAATTCACGCTGTATTTCCCAGAAAGTCAATTGTAGAAAGAAAGGCCGTTGGCAAATTGGGGCAAACTCAAATTATTGCCACAAATATTGATTTTGGGCTAATCGTTCAGTCTGTAAACAGAGATTTTAGCATAAATCGTTTAGAGCGTTACCTAACTATATGCAATGCTTCTAAAATAGAACCAATAATTATTTTAAGCAAAGTGGATTTAATTGAGAAAAAGAAGTTAGAAGAATTATTAATTCAAGTAAAAGAGAGAATTAAAAACGTTCCTCTATTTGCGATAAGTAACCAATCTCAATTAGGAATTGATAAGCTAAGATCTGAATTAATTAAGGGTTGTACCTATTGCTTATTAGGTTCGTCAGGTGTTGGAAAGTCTACACTTATTAATACTTTGACAGGGACCAATTTGATGGATACAGGGGAAATTAGCAAAAGCATAGATCGAGGTAAACATACTACAAGCCACAGAGAATTAATTGTTTTAGAAAATGGAATATTAATTGACAATCCTGGAATGAGAGAAGTTGGTATAACTAATATTTCCGATGGCCTTGAAACGACATTTGACGGAATATTGAATCTTGCTCAAGATTGTAAATTCAGTGATTGCACCCATACAAATGAAAAAGGATGCGCAGTATTGGCTGCGATTGAAAATGAAGAATTAGATCCTGATTCTTATGCAAATTTCATTAAGATGGAAAAAGAAAAAATGCATTTTGAGTCAGATGCCAAAGAGAGAAAAAAGAAGGATAAAGATTTAGGAAAAATGATAAAGAGTGTACAAAAACAACGAAGAAATAATAAGTACTAAGCACAACAAAGTGTATAAATAATTGCTTCCTATTGTCAGCAACTATTTATACACAAATCGATAAGCGTACCTTAAAAAGATACCCTACAAATCCTTTACTCTTTACTTAACTTTCAGTAAAAAATAGTTCTTTTTCCCTCTTTGCAACAGAATGTATTTCTTGCTAATAAGGTCATCTTGAGTCAACTGAAATTCTTCGGTTACTTTTTCTTTATTTACCGAAATAGAGTTTTCTTTTAAAGCTCTTCTGGCCTCTCCATTTGATTTTAAAAATCCTGATTTTTCATTTAGCGCATCTACTATAGCAATGCCCTCAGTAAAATCTTTCATCGAAATTTCAGCTTGAGGTACTCCTTCAAAAACATCTAAAAATGTTTTTTCATCGAGGCTTTTTAAATCGTCTGCCGTTGATTTTCCAAACAGGATACTTGATGCTTTTACCGCATTTTCCAATGCTCCTTTCGAATGTACCATTTCTGTAACTTCATTCGCAACTGTTTTTTGTAACAAACGTAAATGCGGAGATTCCAGATGTTCTTGTATTGATGATTCAACTGTAGATTTATTTAAAAAAGTAAAGATCTTGATATATTTTTCGGCATCGGCATCAGAAGCATTTAACCAATATTGGTAGAATTTATAAGGTGATGTCCTTTCTGCATCTAACCAAATATTACCGCCTTCAGATTTACCAAATTTGGAACCGTCAGATTTAGTGACCAAAGGACAGGTGATGGCATAGGCTTTTCCTTGCACTTTACGCCGTATCAATTCAGTGCCTGTGGTTATATTGCCCCATTGGTCAGAACCACCCATTTGAAGTTTACAATTTTCCTCAGCATATAAATGTAAAAAGTCATAGCCTTGTATCAATTGATAGGTGAACTCGGTAAAACTCATCCCTTCTTTGGCCTCAGGGTTTAATCGATTCTTTACAGAATCTTTTGCCATCATATAATTGACAGTAATATGCTTGCCAATATCTCTTGCAAAATCTAAAAATGAAAGGTCTTTCATCCAATCATAATTATTAACCAATTCGGCAGTATTTTCAGCGGTAGATGAAAAATCTAAAAAACGTGCCAACTGCTCTTTCATCCCTTCAATATTTTTAGCAAGTGTTACTTCATCTAATAAATTCCGTTCAGAAGATTTTCCTGAAGGATCGCCAATCATTCCGGTTGCACCGCCCACCAAAGCAATAGGTTTATGACCTGCCTGCTGAAAATGCATCAACAATATAATTTGTACCAAACTGCCTATATGTAAAGAATCTGCAGTAGGATCAAAACCAATATAAGCGGCAGTAACTTCTTTAGAAAGTTGTTCTTCTGTTCCGTCAATAATGTTATGTAACAGACCCCTCCATCGTAATTCTTCTACAAAATTTTTCTTCATTGTAAACACTTGTTTCCGCAAAGATATACTTAATCATAAAAAGACAAAAGATTCAGACAAAAGATATATACACATTAAATAAATACTTATTTTAGGGGCATGATTTTAGTTACCGGAGGCACAGGTTTAGTAGGTTCGCATTTGCTATATCAATTGGCAATACAAAATGAACAAATTGTTGCCATACACAGAAAATCCAGTGATATCAATGCTGTTCAACATGTTTTTTCATATTATTCTGATGAAGCTGAAAAACTATTTGCGTCCATACGATGGATAGAAGCCGATATTAATGATGTCCCGTCACTTACCAAAGCCTTTGAAGGTATAACACATGTGTATCATAGTGCTGCAATGATCTCTTTTAGTACATCCGATTATAAAAACATGCGAAAGATTAACATTGAGGGTACAGCAAATGTAGTCAACTTATGTATTGAAAAAGAAATTCAAAAACTATGTTTTGTGAGTTCTGTAGCTGCTATAGGCAAACCTCTTACGGACAAGGAAATAACCGAAAACAATGAATGGAATATTGAACAAAATAACTATGGTTATGCCATAACAAAATACGGTGCCGAAATTGAAGTTTGGCGTGCATCGCAAGAGGGTGTAGATGTGGTAATTGTGAGTCCCGGTGTTATTTTAGGTCCTGGGTTTTGGCAAAATGGCCCGGGAAAATTATTTGCAAATATCTATAAAGGATTCAAATTCTATACAAAAGGTGTTACAGGTTTTATTGGTGTTAATGATGTAGTAACGATAATGGTTAAATTAATGAAAAGTTCAATTAAGGACGAGCGTTATATTTTGGTTAGTGAAAATGATTCTTTTAAAAATGTTTTTTTTGCTATTGCGGATGGATTAGTCAAAAAAAGGCCTACAATAAAAGCAACAAAATTATGGAGTAGTTTAGCGTGGCGATTGAGTTTAGTGTCAACAAAAATAACCGGTAGAAAATCATTGATCACTAAACAGACGGCTCAATCATCTCATAACAAATATCAATATTCAAATAAAAAAATCAGGGAAGCTATTGGGTTTAACTTTGAATCATTGACAGATACTATTCTATCTACGTGTAAATACTTCTTAAGAGATATTTAACCTACTAATTTTAATTCTTATCCAACATTTCTTTTTTGTTCTTTTTTAATATAGAATCCAGTTCAGTCTCAGGATCATAAAGCTCTTTTAATTCTTTAAGGCGCTTTTGGACTTCCTTAAACATTTTTTCATATTCATCAATTCTTGAAGTATAATAGATATTACTTTCACTAAATTGAATACTATCTATTTTGTGCGATTCCAAGACTAAAGGAATATAATTTATTTTATTTCTCAATGTTTTTGTCTTCACAGATTTTGCTCCGGCAGCAATATAAAGATCTGTCCAAACAGTTATCATTTTTTCTTTATCAATTAAATTTTCAGGCTTTTTATAGATCGTTCTGCTTGTGCAAGACAAGACCAGTATCATTATAAAAGATATGTAAAGTATTTTTTGCATTACCTGTTAAATGTTAATTGCATTCCTTTGGTTTCATCATTAAATACCCCCTTGTTATATATCAAACTACCATTCACAAAAGTATGTGTAACTTCTGAGTTAAAAGTAGTGCCTTCAAAAGGAGACCAACCGCATTTATACAATAATGAGTCTTTCGTTATTTTTTGGGAGGCATTTAAATCAACCAATACCAGATCTGCATAATAACCTTCTTTTATAAATCCTCTTTTTTCTATTTGAAATAACCTTGCCGGATTATGGCACATTTTTTCTACCACTTTTCCAAGTGTTATCTTTTTATCATGCACCGCCTCCAGCATAGCTAATAATCCGTGTTGTACTAAAGGGCCCCCACTTGGTGCTTTTGTATATACTTGCGATTTTTCAGCTAATGTATGTGGAGCATGATCTGTGGCAATAACATCTATTCTATCATCTAATAAGGCTTTCCATAAACCTTGTTTATCTGTTGCTGTTTTTACCGCCGGATTCCACTTAATTAATGTCCCTTTTTCCTTATAATCATCAGAATCAAACCATAAATGATGAATACAAACCTCCGCAGTAATTTGTTTTTCTTCTAAAGGAATATCATTTCTAAATAAGGCTGTTTCTTTATCGGTTGAAAGATGGAAAACATGCAGTCTTGCACCTGTTTTTTTTGCCAGCGCAATAGCTTTAGAAGATGATACATAACATGCTTTTTCACTTCTGATCTCAGGGTGCAATTCAATTGGGATATCATCTCCATACACAGCAATTGCTTTTGACAAATTTTTACGAATAGTCTGTTCATCTTCGCAATGTACGGCAATCAGCATATTGGTGGCCGAAAATATTTTTTCGAGTGTTTCTTCATTATCAACCAGCATATTTCCTGTTGATGAGCCTAAAAATAATTTGATCGCCGCAACTTTTTTAGAGTCAGTTTTTAAAAGTTCTTCTAAATTATCATTGGTACCTCCGAACATAAAAGAATAGTTTGCATACGATGTTTTTGAAGCTATATCAAATTTATTTTGCAATAATTGTTGTGTGGTAGCTTGAGGTACTGTATTGGGCATTTCTATATAAGAAGTAATTCCTCCCGCAACAGCGGCCCTACTTTCTGACGCAATCGTAGCTTTATGTGTCAATCCGGGTTCTCTAAAATGAACCTGGTCATCTATAATACCCGGAATCAACATCTTTCCTTCGGCATCTATAATATGAACGTCAGTCGATACATCCGATATAGAATCGCCAACCTTAACAATAAAGGTATCCTCAATTAAAACATCTCCATCAAGGATCTTTCCTTCGTTTACAATTCGAGCATTTTTGATTATTATCTTATTCATTTACTATATTATTTAGGTAATCCTTTTATCGTCATTTTTATCACTCCAAAAATAGCCTCACTAATAATAGAACTATCCATTTTTGATTTACCTAAAGCTCTATCCGTAAAAATAACAGATACTTCTTTAATTTTAAACCCGTGTTTCCATGCTTTAAATTTCATTTCTATCTGAAAGGCATAGCCAATAAATTTAATCTTATCAAATTTAATTGTTTCCAATACTTTTCGCTTATAACAAACAAAGCCAGCAGTAGTATCGTGTATTGGGATCCTGGTTATAAAACGCACATATCTCGATGCAAAATACGACAATAACAATCGCTTCATATCCCAATTAACCACATTGACTTCATTGCCTTTATACCTTGATCCCACAGAAACGTCAGCACCTTCTTTAACACAGGCATTGTATAGTCTGATCAAATCTTTCGGATCATGAGAAAAATCAGCATCCATTTCAATCATATATTCATACTTTTTTGCCAAAGCCCATTTAAAGCCATCAATATAAGCGGCTCCTAAACCCGTTTTTTCCTTTCTGTTTTCAATAAATAAATTTTCAGGAAATTCAGCTTGTAAGTTAGAAACAATTCTTGCTGTTCCATCAGGAGAGTTGTCGTCTACAACCAATATATCAAATGCTTTTTCTTGACAAAAAATTGCTCTGACAATACTTTCTATATTTTCTTTTTCGTTGTATGTAGGGATAATGACTAGAGCGTCCTGCATTGATTTTTATTTGATTGGCAAAGGTAAGATAAAATAATGCTAATTTTGTGTTAAGATTTATGTCAATAATCTTTGTTTAAAAAAAAGAAAATTATCATTAATAATGGGTGAAGCTACCGAACGCATATTGATTTCAAATGATTGGATTACTATTGTCATATTGATAATAATTGCGTTGCTTATTTATAACAAAACAAAGCATACGGTACGGTTTAAAAGTATACAATCACTTCTGTATAACAATAGTTATATTAATAATTATTCTAAGTCAACACCTTTAATATTGAATACGTTTACCATTATATTTTATTTGGTTTTTATATTTATTATCTCGCTTTTGATATATGTTGTCATAAACCTGTATGGTTATACATATTCCATAAGTGGTAAAGGGTTATTCTTACTGATAATAATTTATGTTTTTTCTTTTGTATTTATCAGGTTTATAATTGGTTTTTTATTAGCATTAATATTCGAAAAAGAAAATGAGCAAAAATATTTTACTTTTATTAAAGTAAGTTATTTAAGCAACTTCTGTTTATTTGTTTTACCCTTGTTAATTATTAACTTTTATATTAACTCCATTTATTTTTCACAATTCTTAATAATCATAGCTGCTTTATTGTTATTATATTACTATTATTTACAAATCAAAAACAATCAAAAATTAGTTTTTCGTAAAATATTTTATTTTATTTTGTATCTTTGCGCCCTTGAAATAGGCCCCTTAATTGTAATTTATAAATTTATTATTAAATAAAGGCTTAACTAAAAAGTAAAACGAGGATTTATGAAAGTAAAAACTATTTTAGTTTCTCAACCCGCTCCTAACGCAAAACAATCACCTTATTTTGATTTATCTGCAAAACAGAAAGTGAAAATTGACTTTCGATCATTTATTCATGTTGAAGGAGAGGTTGCAAGAGAAGTAAGAAATCAAAAAATTAATTTCTCAGCTTTTTCCGCTATCATTTTTACCAGCAGAAATGCTGTAGATAATTATTTTAGATTAGCTGAAGAAATGCGTTTTAAGGTTCCTGATTCGATGAAATATTTCTGCCAGTCAGAGGCTGTTGCTTATTATTTACAAAAATATGTTGTATATAGAAAGCGTAAGATTTATGTAGGTGAAAAAACATTTCAAGATCTCACTAAATTGATCAAGAAACATAAATCTGAATCCTTTCTGTTGCCCTGTTCTGATAAATTAAAAGAAGGTGTACCTGAATTACTGGACGAATTAGAAGTTAAATGGGAAAAAGCCGTACTTTTTAAAACGGTTGTCAGTGATTTATCCGATCTAAAAGATGTCTATTATGATATTTTAGTATTTTTTAGCCCATCAGGAATACAGTCTTTATTCGAAAATTTTCCTGATTTTAAGCAAAATGAGACAAGAATAGCTGTTTTTGGTAATACTACTATCAAAGCCGCTGAAGAAGCTGGCTTAAGAGTTGATATTGCGGCTCCTACAAAAGAGACTCCCTCTATGACCATGGCATTAGATCATTATATTAGGGTTGTAAATAAGTAATAAGTATTTATAAATATAAAACATAAAAAAAAGCGTACATAATTGTACGCTTTTTTTATGCTCTTAATTTACTGCTACTCTTCATTAATAGCAGCCATTATTTTTGCTTCTAATTCTTCAGCTAATTCAGGATTATCTTTTATCAATGCCTTCACTGCATCTCTACCTTGGCCTAATTTCGTATCTCCGTAACTAAACCAAGAGCCACTTTTTTTAATAATACCATAATCTACACCCAAATCCAGTATTTCTCCCGTTTTTGAGATTCCTTCTCCATACATAATATCAAATTCAGCAATCTTAAACGGCGGAGCAACTTTATTCTTAACCACTTTCACTTTTGTACTGTTACCCACTACGTTATCTCCATCTTTAATCTGAGTTCTCCGTCTAATATCCAATCGGATCGAAGCATAAAATTTCAATGCATTACCTCCGGTAGTAGTTTCAGGATTACCAAACATAACTCCTATTTTTTCACGTAACTGGTTGATAAAAATTACAGTACAATTTGTTTTACTTATAGAACCTGTTAATTTACGTAATGCTTGTGACATTAAACGGGCATGTAATCCCATTTTTGAATCACCCATTTCTCCTTCAATTTCACTTTTTGGGGTCAAGGCAGCAACGGAATCTATAACCACTATATCTACAGCGCCTGATCGTATTAAATTATCAGTAATTTCTAATGCTTGTTCTCCATGATCTGGTTGAGAAATAATTAAGTTATCTATATCAATACCTAAATTTTCTGCATAAAAACGATCGAACGCATGTTCTGCATCTATAAAAGCAGCTATTCCACCGGCCTTTTGCGCTTCGGCAATTGCATGTAATGTCAATGTTGTTTTACCCGATGATTCCGGTCCATAAATTTCTATGACTCTTCCACGGGGATACCCGCCAACTCCCAGTGCTATATCCAATCCTAAGGATCCTGAAGGAATAGCTTCCACATCTTCTACAACTTCATCGCCAAGCCTCATTACTGATCCCTTTCCGTACGTTTTATCTAATTTATCTAATGTTAATTGTAGTGCTTTTAACTTTGCTGAATTTTCTTTGTCTTCTGCCATAATGGTGCTTAAAAAATGTTTTGTCAAATAAGGGGAGCTAAAATACAAAAAAAGAATTCTAATAACATAAAGATTTAAACAGATTACAACCTATTGCTTTTATTTATTACATTGCATAATAGAACATCAATTAAATCAGATGATAGATGAAAAAAAATCGCGTCAAACTTGTTATTTTAGTATCCCTTTTTCTTTACGGAGCTATTTCTTACGGGCAATCCTTTACAAAAGATCAAATAAAAACAGCCGCTGAGCAAAAGTTTCCTGAAGCGGTATTGCAACTAAAATCATTTTTAGAAATACCTAATGACGGTCATTTTTCATATCAAATTGAAGATAACTTACAACGGTGTTCTGATATTTTTAATAGCTTGGATTTTAATACACAACGTATTTCAACACCGGGCGCTCCACTTTTATTTGCGGAGAAAAATTTCCATAAAAAAGCAAAAACCATTTTGTTTTATTTACAGATCGACGGGCAACCTGTTGATACTGCAGCTTGGCATCAAGAAAACCCATTTAAACCGGTTATCAAGGAAAAAACAGGGATTAATGAATGGAAAACAATTGATTTTCCTTCATTCGATGATGGATTTGATCCTGATTGGAGAATCTTTGCCCGTTCCGCTTCTGATTCTAAAGGTCCGGCTATGGCATTTATTTCAGCCTTGGAAATTTTAAAAGATATAAAGAAAAAACCGGCCTATAATATAAAAGTTATTATGGATTTTCAGGAAGAAATGGGATCTCCACAATTGCCTGATGCAGTTGTTAAGAACAAAGAATTATTTCAAGCAGATATGGTCTTAATTATGGATGGCACCAGGCATTTAAGCAATTTACCGACACTTACATACGGTGCAAGAGGTATTGCCACAGCTACGCTCAAAGTTTTTGGCGCCAGGTATCCTTTACATAGTGGACAGTATGGAAACTTTGCACCGAATCCTGTTTTTGAAACGGCAAAACTTTTAGGAGGGCTAAAAGATGAAAACGGAAAAGTTACCCTTAACGGATTTTATGATGGTATTGCTTTAAGCGAAAAAGAAAAATCAGCCATTAACAATGTGCCTGAAAATTTAGACAGCATTAAAAAACGATTGGGTATTTCAAAAACTGATGTTATTGGCAACACGTATCAAGAAGCCTTACAATATCCTTCATTAAATATAAGAGGTCTACAAGCTGCTTGGGTAGGTACTAAGGTACGGACTATTATTCCCTCAGAAGTTATTGCCGAAATTGACATGCGTTTAGTACCGGAGTCAGATGGGCGACGTTTAATGGAACTCCTAAAAGCATATATTGAGGATCAGGGTTATCATTTAGTAGACTCTATCCCCACTGAAAAAGATCGAAGCAGCTATTCAAAATTGGCCAGTTTCAAGTATCGATTGGGTTCCAGTCCGTTTAGAACTGATTTTGACAGCTCTATTGGTCGTTTTCTGAATAAAGCGTTGCAAAGAATCTATGGAAAAAACATTGTAAATATGAGAACTACAGGAGGTTCACAACCCATTGCCGCTTTTATAGAAACGTTGGGTATTCCTGCAGTTTCTGTTCGTATTCCTAATCCTGACAATAATATTCACAGCCCAAATGAAAATCTAAGGCTTGGTAATTTTTTAGAAGGCATCGAGACCTGTTTGGTAATTTTAGACCAGCCCATTGAATAGCACCATTACCATAAATTTTATACTTATTACAGAAGCTTATTCAATCGTAGGTGCTGCAATAATATAATTGTTTTCGCGTCCTTAATCGCGCCCTTAGCTATCATTGTTAATGCCTCATTGAAATCAATTTCTAACACTTCTATTTCCTCTGTTTCTGTAGTCAAACCTCCACCATCATTTACTTTCATAGCATCAGTATATTCAGCAATAAAATAGTGTATAATCTCGGTAACAGCGCCAGGAGAAGAATATAATTCCAATATTTTTTTCGGATTAGTGATTCTATACCCTGTTTCTTCTTCCGCTTCTTTAATAATACAGGTAACCGGATCGTCCTCATCAAGTAATCCTGCACAAACTTCTATCATCATACCATCATCATTACCATTTAAATAACTTGGCATTCTAAATTGCTTTGTTAAAATTACTGTTCTTTTAGTAGGATTGTACAATAAAATTGCGGCGCCATTCCCTCTATTGTAGCATTCTCTATTTTGATTTTGCCATTCCTTATTTTTCAGTTGATAATCAAAATTAACCTTATCTAATATATACCAATCATTAGAAAGGTTTTTAATGTTCTTGATTTTAACTTTCGGGTTATTCATAATTTTTTATCATATATATATGTGGAATGCCATCCTCAATATATTCTTCCCCGGCTTGTCGAAAACCAAAGGATTCATAAAACTTTTTAAGATATGTTTGTGCTCCAATTTTTATCTTGGTATCACCAATTAATTTCTGCATCATATCAATGGTTCTTTCTAATAATTCATAACCTAGTTTTTGGTTACGAAAATCCTGATGTACGGCTACTCTTCCAAAGGCGGCTTCTTTATAATAGTCGCCAGGTTTAAAAATACGGGTATAAGCAATAATTTTATCACTATCTTCTTTCGCGAAAGCGAATAAATGATATGCTAGTCTATCCTTATTATCCAATTCAGGGTACGCACAATTTTGTTCTACAACAAAAACATTAATTCGCAATTCAAGAATAGCATGAAATTCATCAAGTGTCAGTTCATTATATTTTTTAAAAATCCATTTCATATTCTAATCTTGAATAATTATTTCCTTAGAATCATCACGATCATATTCTGGTTGAAAATTACAGTGATTAATATGGAATTTATCTAATAATGTTTTTTCTAATTCTTTACAAATACTATCAAACTCTGATAGTTTAATATCACTTTTGAACTGAATATGCGCTTCAAAATGACAATCTCGTTCGTTTAATTGCCATATATGAATATGATGTATATTTCTAACTGCACTGTTTTTAGAAAGTTCGCTCACTATTTCATTAATTTTGATATGATCAGGAGCAAAAAGCATTAAAATTTTTAATGAATCAATGAAGATTCGCCAGCTCATTTGTAAAAGATATATTGATATTATAATTGTAAGAACGGCGTCCACCCAATAAATTTTAAAATACTTCATGAGTAGGCCACCAATTAATACTGCTACCGACGTTAGCATGTCTGATAATAAATGTAAATATGCTGACCTCATATTCATATTATGAGTAGCATCTTTTTTTAATAATAATACACTAAATCCGTTAAAGGCAATACCTAATAAAGCAAGCCAGATTACTAATTCACTATTTATTACTTGTGGATTATTAAAGCGCTTTACGGCCTCGATCGCTAAAAACACCGCAATAACAATTAAAGTTGCCGCATTGATAAAAGCTGCTATAATTTCAGCCCTTTTATAACCAAATGTTTTTTCTAATGTTTGTTTCTTTTTATTGGTTAATAAATTAGCCACATAGCTTATAACTAAAGAAATTACATCAGATAAATTGTGTACCGCATCAGATATTAATGCTAAACTACCAGAAACTATTCCACCAATAATTTGTGCCGTAGTAATTAAAATATTGAGAAAAATAGAAATAAGTAAATTTTTACCGGATAATTTATGGTGAGAGTTATTGTGCGTGTGATTTTGACCCATCTTAATTATAAATCAACAAGATATTTTACTAACTCTATTTTGGTGACGGCCACCTTCAAATTTAGTATTTAAAAATATTTCAACAAAAGCTAATGCCTGATGTACTGAAACAAAGCGAGCAGGAATACTTAATACATTAGCATTATTATGTTGACGTGCTAGAGCGACTAATTCATTATTCCAGCATAATGCAGCTCTAATATTCTGGTGCTTGTTAGCCGTCATTTGCGCCCCATTTCCACTACCACAAATAATTATTCCGAAAGATGCCTCTCCTTTTTCGACAGCATTAGCAACCGGGTGTATAAAATCGGGATAGTCAACACTATCACTTGAATCGGTACCTGAATTTAAAACAGTATATCCCTTTTCCCGCAAACTCTTCACTATTTGGAATTTATAATCAGTTCCTGCATGGTCATTACCTATAGCTATAGTCATTTTTATAGTTTTAAAAATTTATTTTCAAATTTACTACTTAACTATTATTATTAACAAAATAATTACGATTTGTTAATTAGTTTTAATAAAGATATAAAAATTAAATAGTTAACAGATATGTACGAATGTTCATTAATTCTTATTACTATTTATAAAAACAATTGCATATTTATTTTAAAAACAATAAAGGAAATCAACTTTATATTTTCCTAAAAAAATTATAGATAATTAGTATAAATTTATAAACAAAAAATAGATAAGTTTTCAACTAAAAAAGTAAAAAAAATAGTAACAAATAGGGTTCATAAATACTATTAACAATCTGTTTATAAAACATAGTATTCTTTTGATTTACAGCTATGTGATAGCTAGAATTAATATGTATAAAATGTTTATTAATTATTAAGAACGAAAAAACAAAATAAATTATACATTTTTTATAGTTACTATTAACACTCTATTATATAAATCATACTTTTTAAAATTTTTAGAAAACAATTAATAAATAGTATAGTAAATGTTAATAAAAAAAAGAATCATACAAATTGATAAGTTTTAAGTAAAATAGAATTTGAGGATGAATAAACCACATGTGTTGTTTCAACTTTTTTAAAGGTGTTATTAATACTTTTATACGTAATATATATTCCTATAAAAAATAGGAGGAGAAAAACAATGAAAATTTTTATAAGGTTCTTCATTCTAACAAAGTAGCTTAACATAAAGACGAGATAAGATGCTGATCGTTACATTTTTTTTAAGATTTTTTTAACAAAACTTATATAATTTATTGTAAATTAGCCTTCTAAACTATGATTGAAGAATTCAAAACCCCCTATGTTATGAAAAAAAATTGCATTTTATTTTTGTTTTTATTTTGTTTTTATTTTGTACAAAGTCAAACAATTACGACAATTGCTGGTACTGGTTCTTCCGGTTTTTCGGGAGACGGTGGACCGGCTACAACTGCTCAATTAAATTTACCTTTTAACCTTGCTTTTGATAAATCTGATAATCTATTTATTGCTGATACATATAATAATAGTATTAGAAAAATTGATTCTAAATCTGGTATCATCTCAACAGTTGTTGGAACTGCAGATAAAAAGCAAATTAGTGAACTTAAAACACCAACAGGATTAACATTTGATAATTATAATAATCTATTTATTGCTGATCTTGCAAACCTTCGTATTAGAAAGGTTAATTTAGATACAGGTAGTTCAATAACGTTAGTTGGAAAGAAGTCAGAGACAGAATTTCCTAATATTAATGCCGATTTAGGAGGACCTTTTAATGTAGTATTTGACAAAAAAGGAAATTTATATATTTCCAATAATAGTGATAGTAGAGTAAGTAAAGTAGATTTTTCTACAGGTATTGTCACTACAATTGCAGGAACCCGAGAAACAGGATATTCAGGTGATAGTAAAGCTGCTAAAATTGCACAATTAGCTAATCCAACAGGTCTAGCATTAGATAGTAAAGGAAATTTATATATTGCCGATACAGGAAACGAACGTATTAGAAAAGTTAACCTATCAACTGGAATCATTACTACTGTGGCAGGAACTGGTGAAAGAGGCTTTACTAAAGATGGTGGTTTAGCTATATATGCACAACTCGCAAACCCTCTTGGATTAGCCGTAGATGAACGTGGAGATCTGTTTTTTGTTGATAGAGGTAACAACTTAATAAGAAAGATTAATACAACTACAGGGATTATAAGTACCATAGCAGGAACGGGAGAAGCTGGATTTTCTGGTGATGGAGAACTGGCAAGAAATGCACAATTAGCAAATCCTACAGGACTGGCATTTAATAATGAAGGAGATTTATTTGTCGTTGATAGAGGTAATAATAGAATACGAAGAATTTCTGGGCTTAGTTCTTCTATTGAAGAAGTTGAATTTGTGTTAGAGGAAAATGTATTAGTATATCCTAACCCTAGTACTGATAAAATTACTATTGAATTAAAAAATAATGTTCAATTAAAAAGTTTTTCATTAATTGATATAGCCGGTAATAAATCGAAAGTTCAATTGACAGAAAATATATTAAATGTTTCTAAATTACCAAGAGGTATCTATGTGTTACGTTTAGAAACTTCAAAAGGAACAACCGAACAAAAAATAGTATTAGAATAAATTTAAAAAAATTGATCAAATATAGATTAAGCCTCAATTTAATTGAGGCTTTTTTTGTGATACGATTACTTAATTATTAGTACTTTTATAAAGTACGAAAAGAATTAAATTACTTCATGTCTAAAAAAAGATACCAACGTAAAAAAAAGGGTAGCATTGTAAAAGATTTATCTGCTAAGATTTTAAAAGTTTTAAATAAAAATTCTCAACAATCATTTAATTATAAGCAAATAGCTTCTAAAATTGATGTTTCTGATGCAAATGGGAAACAACAAATAATTCAGAAATTGGAAGAATTAAAATTTCAAAAACGTTTAGAAGAAACGACAAGAGGTAAATATAAAATTATTCAAAACGAACATTATCATGTAGGTATTTTAGAAGTTACTTCTAATAAAAACGCTTATTTTATTTCTGACGGATTAGATCATGATGCTTTTATACCGACAATAAACTTAAATAGGGGCTTAGATGGAGATACAGTTAAGGTTTATGTGTATAGAAGACGAAACAACGATAGATTTGAAGGTGAAGTTATAGAAGTGATCGAAAGGGCAAAAACTGAATTTGTCGGAGTGTTGCAAATGAATAAAAATTTTGGATTTGTAATACCCGATAGCATCAAAATGTATGCAGATATTTTTATTTCTCAGCATCATATTAATGGGGCTAAAGATGGAGATAAGGTACTGGCAAAAATTACGAATTGGCCTGACAATTCAAAGAATCCATTCGGTAAGATTATTACAGTTCTTGGAAAACCGGGAGAGCATGATACAGAAATCCATTCGATATTATTAGAATACGGATTACCCTATAAATTTAAAGAAGAGGTTGAAAATGATGCAAAGCAATTACCTATAGAAATTACAAATGAGGAAATTGCGAAACGTAGAGATATGCGCAGAACGACAACCTTTACAATTGACCCTAAAGATGCTAAAGACTTTGATGATGCACTATCTTTTAAAGTATTAGGCAATGGTAATTACGAGATAGGAATTCATATTGCAGATGTTTCTCATTATCTTCAACCGAATACGATATTAGATGAAGAAGCTTACAGGAGGGCAACATCGGTATATTTGGTGGATAGAGTTGTACCTATGCTACCTGAAGTGTTGTCAAATGGTGTATGTTCTTTACGACCGAAAGAAGAAAAATTAACATTTTCAGTAGTGTTTGAAATGAATGATAAAGCACAAATAATTAATCAATGGTTTGGTAGGACCGTAACATATTCTGATCAAAGATTTGCGTATGACGAAGCACAGTACATTATTGAAACAAAACAAAACACGATACCTTCAGATATTTCTTTGAGCGGGCAAAGTTATACAGTGGATGAAAAGATAAGCGAAGCGACATTAAAATTAGACGAGCTAGCTAAAAAACTAAGAAAAGACCGTTTGAAACATGGTGCCATAACGTTCGACCGGTTAGAAGTGAAATTTAATTTAGATGAAGATCATGTCCCAACCGGAGTTTATTTTAAAGAATCGAAAGATGCTAATAAATTAATTGAAGAATTTATGTTATTAGCGAATAGAAAAGTGGCGGAATATGTGGGTAAAAATAAAAATGGAACACCAACCAAAAAAACATTTATCTATAGAGTTCATGATGAACCGGATATTGAAAAATTGGCCGGTTTACAACAGATCATTAGTAAATTTGGTTATAAAATTAATACTCAAACAAGAGAGACCACATCGAATACCTTAAACAAATTGCTAAACGATGTACATGGAAAAGGAGAAGCTAATTTGATAGAAACATTAGCTATTCGTTCTATGAGTAAAGCAATTTATACTACAGATAATATTGGACATTATGGATTGGCTTTTGACTATTATAGCCATTTTACGTCGCCAATACGCCGATATCCTGATGTTATGACGCATCGTTTATTGCAACATTATTTGGATGGGGAAAAGTCTCCACAATCGGCTATATACGAAGAAAAATGCCAACATTCATCAGAAAGAGAAATGATGGCTGCTAAGGCAGAACGATCTTCTATTAAATATATGCAAGTTAAGTATATGCAGGACCATCAGGACCAGGAATTCAAAGGCGTTATTTCGGGTGTTACAGAATGGGGAATTTATGTGGAGATCATAGAGAATAAATGTGAAGGAATGGTACGTATTCGTGATATTAAAGATGATTATTATATTTATGAAGAAAAACAATATGCTTTAGTGGGACAGGCTACTAAAAATATAATACAACTTGGTGATGAGGTACTGGTTAAGGTAAAGAGTACAGATTTAGAACGCAAACATTTAGATTTTGAATTATTACAATAAAAAGGCATAAAATTTGTAAGCATTATATGATAAGCACTTCTAAATAAATTAAAATTAATAGTATGACAAAATTAAAATTACTAATCCTTTTTTTAGGATTTACAGCATTTACATATGCACAAGACAGAGCACAAAATTTAGGCGATTTTAATGAGCTGAAAGTTTTTAATGGATTAAGTGTTGATATTGAAAAATCTGATCAGACTAAAATTGAGATTTCAGGTGAAAAAACTAATGATGTTTCGGTAAAAAACGTGAATGGCAAATTGAAAGTATCTTTAAAATTTCCCGAAAATTTTAATCCGGATAAGGTTAAAATAAAAGTATTTTATAATGCAGATCTAACAATCTTAGATGCGAATGAAGGATCTGCTATTTTCTCCGATGAAGTTATAGATCAAGTAAGCCTGACCATTAAAACCCAGGAAGGTGCTTATATACACGTACCCGTTGATGTTAAATACCTTACCATTAAAGCAGTTTCAGGCGGTAGTATCAAAGTTAGAGGTAAGGCAGCGAATCAAGAGGTAAATGTAACAACCGGAGGTGTATATGAAGGATATGATCTCACCGCTGAGTATGCTGATGTAACCGCTGCGTCGGGAGCTAAAGTAGAAGTAACTGTGTCTAATCTATTAGATGCTAATGTACGTTTTGGGGGTAATATATATTACAAAGGAAATCCTGAGAAAGTTAATTCTAAAAAAGTCATGGGTGGAAAAATTAAAAATAAAGGATAATTTTTTATAATCTGCATAACTATTTAATTACTACCTTTGTTATGTAAAATTAATAAAGATGATAACAGCAACGATTTTTTTAGGATTTGTAGGACCATGGCAATGGATTATCATTGGTTTGGCCATACTGCTCTTATTTGGCGGTAGAAAATTACCTGAATTGATGAAAGGTTTAGGTACGGGAATTAAGGAATTTAAAAATGCTACTAAGGATGAAGAAGGAAACGAAATAGAAGAAGAAAAGAAAGAAAAGTAATTTTTAGAACTGAAATAATAAAAAGGCGCAGATATCTGCGCCTTTTTTTATACATCTATTATAACGTTATTCCAGCTTTTTCTTTTTAGCCTCTTTCATGGCTTCACCAATTTGATTACTTGCCGTAAATGAAGCTACCATGTTATTCAACATTTCGCTACCGGCTTGTGGAGAATTAGGTAATAATATCAAATTACTATTTGTCTCCTGTCCGATTGATTGTAAAGTATCATAATGTTGAGTTACCACAATTAAGGCAGAAGCTTCTTGAGAATTAATACCTACTTTATTTAATACTTCAACAGACTCTTCCAAACCTCGTGCAATTTCTCTACGTTGGTCTGCAATACCTTGCCCTTGTAAACGCTTGCTTTCCGCTTCTGCTTTTGCACGCTCAACAATTAAAATACGTTGCGCATCTCCTTCATGTTGTGCAGCTGTTTTTTCACGTTCTGCAGCATTAATTCTATTCATAGCGATTTTCACATTTTCATCAGGGTCAATGTCAGTAACTAAAGCCTTGATAATATCGTATCCATAATCAAGCATAGCTTGTTTTAAATCACGCTGTATAGCAAGTGCAATTTCTTCTTTCTTTTCAAAGACATCATCTAAGACCATTTTAGGCACTTCGGCACGCACAACATCAAATATAAATGCGGTTATTTGTTCATGAGGATTTTGAAGCTTATAAAAAGCATCATAGACATGGTCTTTTCTAATTAAAAATTGAACTGAAATTTTTAAATGTACAAAGACATCATCCTGAGTTTTTGTTTCGACAATTACATCTAATTGTTGAATTTTTAAGCTAATGCGGCCTGCAATTCGATCAACAAGAGGTATTTTTAAATTAAGTCCGGCTTGTCGAATACTTTGATATCTTCCAAATCGCTCTATGATTACAGATGTTTGTTGTTTTACAATAAATAATCCTGAAAGGATAATTAATATAATAGGAATAATCCATATAAAGCTTGTTACCATAATTTATTGTGTTTTAAGATTAATGATTAGTTGTAAAGATACTCTTTTCAGTATCTATTTACAAGACGTTATTCGTTTAAAAAAGTTACAATTAGTTAGATAATTAATTAATACATTTTCGTAACTTTATACATCTATGAACCAAGATTAAATCAATTAAAAAAAGTAAAATAATGAAACGATCTATCAGTTTTAAACTAAATGATAAGACGGTGTCGGTAGATGTTAATGGAAAGGAATCACTTTTGACAGTCATCCGCACTTATCTGGATCAAACCGGTACTAAATATGGATGTGGCTTGGGTGATTGTGGTGCTTGTACCGTTTTGATTGACAAAGAACCTTTGCGGGCCTGTATGATTAGTATTGAAGATGTTGCTGGAAAAGCAATTTTGACTATTGAAGGATTAGTCTCAAATGACAATCTTCATCCGGTTCAGAAAGCTTTTGTAGCACATGACGCCCTGCAATGTGGTTTTTGTACCCCGGGAATGATCATGAATGCTTACGGATTGCTGATTCGTGATCCGGAACCTACCCGCGAAAAAATTATCAGCGGTATGGAAGAAAATTTATGCAGATGCGGTTCTTATAACCGAATTGTTGATGCTATTCAAACGGCGGCTAAAGAAATGAAAGAAAATATGTAATTATGGATTCAGATAAAATAACGGAATTATATTTCAGTGATGTAGATCAGCCAATACGGCATGATCGCCGTGAGTTTCTAAAAAAACTAGGGAGTGGAATAATAATAATTTTCTCTTTAGGGGAACTATCATTATTACAGGGATGGAGTCAAAATGACAAGGAAGAAATGGTAGATTTTAATGCTTTTTTGAGGGTAAAAGAAGATGGCAGGGTTGATTGTTATACCGGAAAAATTGAAATGGGACAAGGTGTTTTTACTTCCTTGGCTCAGGCATTGGCCGAAGAATTGGAAGTTCCAATCAATTCGGTGGATATGATTATGGGAGACACCGATCTTTGCCCTTACGATGCTGGAACCTGGGGATCGCTTACTACCCGTTTTGCCGACCCTGTATTAAGAGCCGCTGCAGCGGAAGCCAGGGAGATACTAATTGATCTTGCTGCAAAGCATTTTGGATTAACAAAAGAAACACTTGAGGCTTCAAACGGAGAAGTTTTTGTAAAGGACGATCAAACTAAAAAGGTTACATACGCTACATTAACAAAGGGTAAAAAGATAGTACAAAGCCTGAAAAAGAAACCTGAAATTAAAAAAGCCAAAGATTTTGACATCATTGGTAAGCCCGTAATAAGTTTAGATGCCGAAGCAAAAGTAACTGGTGTGGCAAAATACGCGGGTGATATCAAGTTACCGGGTATGGTATATGCTACTATAGTGAGGCCACCATCTTATGGCTCTAAAAAACTTCAGGTTGATTCTAGTGGCTTAGCTGCATTTGAAGGCGTTGAATTGGTGGAAGACGGAAATCTGGTTGCTGTTGTGCATACCGATCCTGAAACGGCCAATATGGCGGCGAAAAAAGTAAGAATAAAATGGGAGCAACCCGAAGCTAAAGCAGATAATGAGAGCATTTTTCAATATTTTGATGATACTATTACCGAAAGTAAAGTATTCGAGGAAGGCGGTAGCCTGGATGCTGGAAAGAAAGAGTCAGAAACGCTGATTGAAGCCAGTTACCATGATGGATATAAAGCCCACGCACCCATTGAAACCCATACTGCAACTTGTTACTTCAAAGACGATAAATTAACAATGTGGGCTTCTTCACAAACGCCATTTGGAACACGTAAAGAATTGGCTGAAACATTTGATATGCCCTTGGAAAAAGTACATATGAAACAAATTTTTCTTGGTGGAGGATTTGGGGGTAAAATTTACAATCGGCAGGCAGTTGAAGCTGCAAAGATTTCGAAATTAATTGGGAAACCTGTTCAGTTGATGTGGAACAGAAAGGAAGAGTTTATGTATGATATGTTTAGACCTGCAGCCCTTATGAAAGTAGTTTCGGGGGTTGATAACACCGGCAAGCTTAAATTATGGAACTTCGATATTTATTGTGCCGGCACAAGAGGGACAAAACTATTTTATGATATTCCCCATAACCGAACCAGGATTTTTAACAAGAATGATGTTCATCCGTTTGGCACAGGTGCCTGGAGAGCACCAGGTAATAACTCTACAACTTTTGCCCGTGAATCTCATGTCGAAACAACGGCTCATATGGCAGGAATTGATGCCCTGGAATTCCGATTGAACAATATGAAAGATAAAAACATGTCTGCTACTCTTCAAATGGCTGCTGAAACCTTTGGTTGGAACAGGAAGAAACCGGAAGGACATGGGTATGGTATTGCCTTAGGAGCGGATGCTGGTACTTTGGTAGCAATGATCGCTGAAGTTCACGTAGATAAAAAAACGGGGCTTGTGCAACCCATACGGATTGTTTGTGCCCAGGATATGGGCCAGGTAGTAAATCCACATGGAGCAAAAGTACAAACCGAAGGAGGTATTACCATGGGATTGGGTTACGCTTTGTATGAAGATATTGCATTTAATGGCGGCAAAGTGAAATCCAGGAATTTTAAAAATTATTTAATACCCCGGTTTAAAAATACTCCTGAAATTGAATGTGTATTTGTTGATAAAATGGATTCGAAACCACAAGGGGGTGGAGAGCCTGCTATCGTCTGTGTTGGAGGCGCCATTGCGAATGCGGTTTTCGATGCATGTGGAGCGAGAGTAAACAGAATGCCGGTCACCCCTGAAAGAATTCAGGAAGCCTTACTTAAAAAATAGAAAAGGATTATTTGAAAGGAGCTTTAGATATATACAACTAATATTGGGAATAAATAGTCCTTATCTAATAATAAGTTTTTGGATAATACTCCCTTTATCTGAATTGATTTTTAAAAAATACAATCCGCTTTTAAGAGAATTGAACTCTAAACTGCTTTGATTGTTTATTTCATTAAAAACCCTAACTCTTTTACCATTAATGGCATAAATTTCGGCCTTTGTTAGATTGCTATTTCCATAATTATCAATATTTATTACACCGTCATTTGGGTTAGGATAAATGGAAACGGAATTTTGTAAAGCAGTATCTTCAACAGATAAAATCTGCTGTAGCGTAAAAACAAATGTTCCGACAATTTGATCAGAAAATGGAAATGTATTTTCTAAACTGCTTATATTTTCAGCAGGATTTGTATCTGCATTTGGCGAAGTATATGTTGTGCCACTATCTGTACCTGCATCAGTGGCATAAACATCTACAGAAAGAGATGATAACCAATTACTACCGGCATCTGTTAGTTGCAAATTATTCACTTGAGCAACCCAATCCGGGCTTGGAGCTATCATTGTAATCAAAGTTATATAGGGAAAACCTGCATCAACCGGAACATCATTTATTATTATAGTACCCAGGCCTGAACTTAAACCAGAACCATTAATAATTTGATAGGCATTTCCGCTGGCAATTAGGGTATTTATCTCCTGACTAATGATTGAAGTCCCTCCTGTTTCGGCAACTTGTTCAACACCATCCGATGCTAGAATGCCCACTTGAAGAAAGGGAGAGGCATCCTTATGGGTGGTGCCAATTAAAGATGACCAATGAGCAGAACCGGAAGGGTAATCTGTCGGATGTGTTGCGCTACTCCAATTGCTAACAAATTCAATTTTATAAAGGGCATCTTGGGCGGCCGAAAGGTTAATAAAGAGTAAGATAAAAGTTAACGAAAAAAGATAAGGAAACTTTTTCATGAGAGTTAGGTATTGGTTTATAAAGAACAGACGTATTTCTATTATTGAACTTACAATTTAAACCAGGACCATTATTATTGGGGTGAAATTACCCTTCCTATTCTTATATTAGTTTTAAAAAACAGAATAAAATACTACCAACTTACACCCGCACCTCCACCGCCGGAAGAACCACCTCCAAAACTCGAACTACTCCCCGAAGAACTACCACCACTAAAACCAGAACCGCTACTGCTTGAACTTTTTCTGGGAATAGTTACTGTCTTTGTTTTTCTATAATCACAATTTTTACATTCATAAATTACCTTTTTCAGGCCCGAAGAAGAGGTAGTGGCAGATGTAATGATTGCACTTCGTGCTTTGTAATATGTTTTATAACCACATTTTTTGCAGGTGGAATATTTTGAATCATACTCGTCATATTTCAAAATTAAAATGTCATCATTATCTTCAGTAACCCAGGCATCATAGTCAACCGAATTAATTTGTTCTTCAACAATTTCGCCTTTTTCAAGATAAGCATTATCGGCTCTTTCAGATTTTTTAAACATTTCTTTTCCGTTTATTTTACTGAAACGAGGATGGTTTCGATATTTTAAAAGCCTTTTTTTAACAAATAATAGACGTAATAAAACAAATGGCAAAGGAAAGAAGATCATATATGCCCAATGCCTCATTCGTTTCAAATGGAAGTATTTGTCATATAGGCTTTCTTTGCTTTTATCAATATTTTTGGTTTTTGAAAGATAAAAGATCAATATCAATAATAGCATTACCAGATAACCATACAAAACGTATAAGCCCGAATCCGTCTTTTTTTCATAGGCAATTCCACCACTATCATAGATTTCATTTATTACATCAGGGTCGGTTAGAATTTGTTGAATTCTGTTTAATGCCGAAACTAATCCCGCGCCATATGCACCATTTTTAAAGTGAGGTACCAGTTCCTGACTCCCAATTCTATAGCACAAGGCATCTGTTAAAATAGGTTCAAGGCCATAGCCCGTTTCAAATTCCGTTCTTCGCTGATCAATTACTGTCAGAATTAATAAACCATTATCTTTTTCAGCTTGTCCTATTCCCCATTCCTCAAAAAGGTCAACGGCAAAACTTTTTGGAATTTCATTTCCAATAGATTGAATAATCACTACAGCAATTTGTGCGGTACTTGTATTTTCTATTACCGTAATTATTTGATTGATTTGTGATTTTTCGTCCAGGGTTAGATAACCATCCGGATCAGATACCTAACCTCCATCACTATTTTTTGGATTAGGTACTTCATCTACAGTATAACTTTGTTGCGCAAAGAGAACCGTAGTTGTTATAAAATAACAGAGGAAGAATCTTATAAAACCAGAAAAAGTCATAATAATCTTTTTAACCTAATTTATTTATTGCATTTTCAATACTTGCTATAGTTTCTTCTTTTCCGATTAAAGCCATAATGTCAAATACGTCGGGCCCTTGTAAGGAGCCCACCAAGCTCAAACGCAAAGGCATCATAATTTTTCCGAAACCTATCTCTTGAGATGTGATCCATGCTTTTACAACATTTTGGACGTTTTCAGAAGAAAATTCTTCTATGGAATCTAGCACATTAATTAATGTTGTCATTAGTGAAGAAGTATCTTCTTTAAATGCTTTTTTAACGGCTTTCTCATTATAAGAAGTAGGAGCTATAAAAAAGAAACGCCCTAATTCCCAAAAATCGGCAACAAAAGTTGCGCGTTCTTTGATTAAGCCAACAACCTTAGTCACATAATCATTATTATTTTCAATAAAATTTGAAATTTGATGTTTCGATTCTTCGGTTTCTTTTGCAACGGTATACAGTTCTTTTTCTAGAATTGGCAAAAACAATTTGGTCAATTTTTCATCAGACTGAAGGTGTAAGTACTGCTGATTGAACCACTTTGTTTTATCAGGATTAAATTTTGCTCCAGCTTTGCTTACATGCTGTAAACTAAAGACATTTATTAGTTCTTCTAGCGAATAGATTTCTTTTTCTGTACCATCACCCTCGTTCCATCCTAATAATGCCAACATGTTCACAACGGCTTCGGGAAAATAACCACCTTCTCTATATCCAGGTGAAACATCATTACCACTGTTCCACTCTAAAGGAAAAACAGGAAATCCTAATTTATCTCCATCACGTTTACTTAATTTTCCTTTACCTTCTGGTTTTAGAATCAATGGTAAATGTGCAAATTCGGGTGCAGCCCAACCAAATGCCTCATATAATAATACATGTAGTGCTAGCGATGGTAACCATTCTTCTCCTCGAATAACATGTGTGATCTCCATTAAATGATCATCCACAATATTTGCCAGATGGTACGTTGGCATACCATCAGATTTAAACAGAATTTTGTCGTCCAAAATTGTAGTTTCAATTTTTATTTCCCCTCTAATAATATCCTTCAATACTAAAGTTTCGTTTTCAGGAGATTTAAACCGCACTACATATTTTTCACCACTGTTAATACGCTCTTGAACTTCTTCCACATTAAGCGACAAAGAATTATCTAATTTTAAGCGGTTATGCCAGTTATAAATAAATGTTTTTCCTTTTACCTCATGGTCTTTTCTATGGAAATCAAGTTTTTCGGGAGTATCAAAAGCGTAATATGCATTTCCAGAATCAATCAACTTATGAATATATTCTTTGTAAATGTCTTTTCGTTCTGACTGACGGTATGGTCCGAAATCCCCACCAATACCAGGGCCTTCGTCAAAAGGGATATTTAACCAGTTTAATGACTCAATAATGTAGCTTTCAGCACCTTCCACATATCTGTTTTGATCTGTGTCTTCAATACGAAGTATAAAAGTACCATTGTGTCTTTTAGCAAATAAATAATTGAATAATGCCGTTCTTACACCACCGATGTGTAAGGGACCTGTGGGACTTGGAGCAAAACGCACTCTAACCTTTTGGGACATAAATTTTCTTCTTTTAATGAAACCGCAAAGTTAGCGAAAAGAAGAACAAATCTTAGCTATGTTTCATTACATTTGCTAATATAATATTTCAATATGAAAAAGGTAATTTCCTTACTTACATCCTTGTTATTAACGCTACTTAGCAATGCTCAATGGGAACAGGAAGGTCAAGACATTTTTGGCGAAAATCTTAATGATTTTACAGGATCTTCAATCGCAATTAACGATATTGGAGACAGGATTGTTTTATTTGATGCATTTGTGAATGGTGACACTAGAGGTAGAGCAAGAGTGTTTGAATTGCAAAACAATAATTGGGTTCAACTTGGGAACGAAATTATAGGTTTAATAAGCGGCGATGGTCAGTCCTTGGGAAGTGTTATGTTTAATTCTGATGGAGATCGTTTTATTTTTAGTTCTCCCCTTCATAATGCAAATGGATTGGAACTCTCTGGAACTGTGCGAGTTTTTGAGCTTCAAAATGGGAATTGGAATCAGTTAGGTAATGACTTGATTGGACAACAAGCCGGTGATTATTTCGGAGCTTCACTCGATATGAGTGCTGATGGAAGCACCATTATTATAGGAGCTTATCAATCAGGGTTAACTGTTTTTCCACCTGGTTATGCGAAAATCTATGGTTTTCAAAGTGGGAGCTGGATTCAATTAGGTTCCCAAATTAATGGAACAACTAATGGTGATGAAGCAGGAAAATCCGTAAGCATGAATGCCGATGGAAGTATTATTGCCATTTCATCACCACTCAATGATGGCAATGGGTTTGATTCAGGAAGAGTCCGTGTTTTTGAAATCCAAAATGGTTCATGGATACAAATAGGAAATACCATTTTTGGACAAGCCGCAGAGGATAAATTAGGTAATACTACATCAGCAAACAGCGCTATAAGTTTAAGTTCTGATGGGAGCAGAATCGCTGTTGGCAGCGAAAGACATAAGATAAATGGAGAAGCTGTTGGGCAAGTTCGGATTTTTGAATTGCAGAATAACGCTTGGGTGCAACTAGGCCAAGATATTGACGGAAGTTTCAAAGACGGCGCCTTCGGAGTGACTGTCAGCTTAAATACTCCAGGCGATGTGGTCATCATTGGAGCGCCATTTGCGAATAGCTTGGGAGAAATAAAAATTTTTAAATTGGTAAATGGAACTTGGCTTCAGCAAGGAGAAACAATGGTAGGAAATGAAGTCAATGACTGGACTGGCTGGTGTGTTGATATAAATAGTTTAGGAGATATAATTATTTTCGGCTCGCCATTTACCGATGATAATGGAGACAATACGGGTAAAGTGCAAATTTTTAAAAATAGCAATGTTCTTTCTATTTCTGAGCGGAATTTAGGATATGACGTGGATCTTTTTCCTAATCCTAATAATGGGAATTTTAATCTCAAATCGCCTGAATCAAAGGATAAAGTGCTCATAAAGATTTCAGATGTACTTGGTAAGGAGGTTTTTCAAAAGAAGGACTTTTTGGGTCAAAACACCGAGATAAATAGTGAACTTAAGCCTGGTGTTTATTTTGTAAATATTAGAGCTAATGAAGTGAATCAGACTGTAAAAATCATTATTCTTTAGATTTTTAAAGCTAATATTTAACACAATATTATTAGGACTAATAAATTTCACTTTAAAATAAAACTGTAATTTAGTCTGCTATAATAATGTAAAAGAGAACTTTGAGTAATTTTAGCGACATACAGCAAAAACTCCAGCAGTTTATTAAAAAGTATTATTCAAGTGAGCTGATTAAAGGGGTGATTTTATTTTCAGCCTTTGGGTTGTTATATTTTTTAGTTACCCTTCTTATTGAATACTTTTTATGGTTGCCGCCAAACATCAGAAGCATTTTATTCTATGCATTTATACTCGTAGAATTAGGCCTACTATTTAAATTTATATTACTACCAATAGCCAAACTGTTTGGTCTTCAAAAAGGGATTTCATTTACGGATGCTTCTAAGATTATTGGCAAACATTTCCCAGAAGTTGATGATAAATTATTGAATGTTTTACAATTGAATCAAAACCAACAACAATCTGAATTGTTATTGGCTAGTATTGAACAAAAATCGGCATCATTACAGCCTATACCATTTAGGAGTGCTATTAATTTTAAAAATAATGTTAAATACGTAAAGTATTTGTTAATTCCATTGGTTATTTGGGCGTTTACTTTCTTTACAGGAAATAATAGGCTATTCAATGATAGTTTAACGAGAGTTATGAATTATCAAACTGCATACGAACCCCCCGCACCATTTAGTTTTATGATTTTAAATGAGCAGTTGAATACTATTGAAAATAAACCTTACGAATTGCAAGTTGAAACGGTTGGAGATATTATTCCTGAAAATGTTCAGATCCACTTTAATGGTCAAAATTATTTATTGAAAGATAAAAATATTGGATTGTTCACATATGGTTTCAGTAACTTGAAGGAACCTATTACTTTTTATTTAGAGGCAAATGGTGTGTGGTCCAAAGAGTATGAACTAAATGTAATTAAAATACCCGTAGTTACGGATTTTGAAATGTATCTGAATTATCCCTCTTATACCGGTAAAAAGGATGAACTTGTGAAAAACACTGGAAATGCAATTGTTCCTGAAGGGACTAATATTACCTGGAATATTAAAACACAAGCAACAGATTCTTTGACTTTTATGAGTAGTGAAGTAAGCCCGTTTCAACTAAATTCAGCCAATGATTTTTCAATCTCAAAACGGCCCAGGAGAAATTTAAACTATCAAATAACAACCTCAAATGCTGATCTTAAAGATTATGAAAAACTGAATTATACAATTGACGTAATTAAAGATGAATTTCCTAAAATTGAAGTCAAGTCAGATCTTGATTCTGTGAGCAGGGGTCCGATTCAGTTCGCCGGTCAATTGAGTGATGATTATGGATTAAAAAACCTAGACCTGGTTTATTTTATAGCTGATGATAAGACGACTATAAAAAAACAGCCTATTGAGATAAATCGAACTGTCTTTGAAGAGTTCTACTATATTTTTTCAGCTGCCAATTTAAAAATTAAAGAAGGTATAGCCTATGAAATGTATTTTGAAGTTTTTGATAATGATGCGGTTAATGGTAGTAAATCTTCTAAAAGTAAAACATTCACATATTATAACAAAACCAAAGAAGAGATTACGGACGATTTATTAAAAGAACAGCAGCAAAATTTGGATGAGTTGAATAAAACAGCAAAGAGTACTGAAAAATTAAGCAAGAACTTTGAAGAATTTTCTAAAAAATTGAAGAAGAAAACAGAGTTAAATTGGAATGATAAAAAAGAATTTGACCAATTTTTAAAAAGGCAAGAGCAATACAAGGAACTATTAGAGAAACATACTAATAAGCTTAAAGAGAATTTGGACGAACAGGAATTGAATAATGAAGAACAATCTATAAAAGATAAAAAAGAAGAACTTAAAAAACGTATAGAAGAAGCACAAGAACTGCAAAAAAAGGACAAACTATTAGAGAAGTTGAAAAAAATGTCGGAGAAAATGGATAAGGAGGGAATGTTGAAAAAATTAGATAAGCTAACACAGCAAAATAAACAAGAAAAACGTTCTTTAGAGCGCTTACTCGAATTAACCAAACGTTATTTTGTTGAGAAAAAGGCGGCTCAAATCATAAAAAAATTGGATTCACTTTCTCAAAAACAGGATATGCAAGCCGATAAGAAGGATAATAATGCTGAAGATCAAAAGAAATTAAATGAAAAATTTGACGACATTCAAAAAGATTTTAAAGAGCTAAGAAAGCAAAATCAACATTTAGTACAACCTAAGAGATTTCCTGATTCGAATAAAGAGGAAAGAGAAATTAATGAGGAAATGGATAAAGCAACTGATAAGTTGCAAAAGCAAGAAGAAGAAAACGAAGAGAATAGCCCAGAAAATGCTAAGTCACCCAAAAGTAACCAAAAACAAGCATCTAAAAATCAAAAGTCTGCAGCAAAAAAAATGAAACAGTTGAGTCAACAAATGCAAGGTGCTATGGCCGCTATGCAGGGTGAATCCATAGATGAGAATATTGATGATTTGCGTGCGATCTTAGAAAACCTATTGACCTTTTCTTTTGACCAGGAACAGTTGATGCTTTCGCTTGAGGGTGTGGATGCCAGTCATGCAGAGTTCCCGGTTAGATTAAAAAAACAACAGATTCTAAAGGAGCATTTTGAACATATTGATGATAGCTTATATACACTATCACTACGTTTGCAAAAATTATCATCTACAATTCAAAAAGATTTAACGGAGGCACATTATAATTTAGATAAGTCCTTAGAGAATATTGCGGAAAACAGAATGCAGGAAGGGACCTCTAATCAACAATATACGATGACAGCTGCTAATAATTTGGCCAACATGTTAAGTGATGTACTAAATAGCTTGCAAAACCCCAGCATGGGTGATGGAAAAGGAAAAGGAAATTCTTTCAGTTTACCGGATATCATTAAAAAACAAGGTAAAATGACTCAAAAAATGAAAGAGGGTATCAAAAAGGGAGAGCAACAAGGAAAGAATGGCGAAGGAGAAAAACAAGGTGAGCAGATGACAGGAGAACAATATCAGATATATCAAGAACAGAATGCCTTGAAGGAAGCCTTAAAAGAATTGATGAGTAAAGAGGGTAAAAATGGGTCAAAAGGGCAAAAAGCATTACAACAAATGGAAGAGTTGGAAAAGCAATTGCTTGACAAAGGCTTTACGAATGAAGTGTTGCAAAGAATGCTGCACCTCGAACATGAATTATTAAAATTAGAAAAGGCCAGGTTGGAACAAGGTAAAGACAATAAAAGAAAATCGGAGACGAATACCCAACAATTTAAAAGCCAAAATATTCCTGAAATCAAGAATGAAAAGCTCTACTTCAACACGAATGAAATTCTAAATCGAGAACCCCTACCTTTGCGTGATAATTATAAAAAGAAAGTACAGGAGTATTTTAAGAAGAATTAGACTAGATGATTGAATTCAATTGCGAAACCGATTTTATTCTAAATAACGTTCAGGATATTACTGATTGGATTGCTGAATCGATTAGAATGGAATCTTTTAGGGAAGGGGAAATCAATTATATCTTTTGCGATGATAAGATGGTGTGCGAATTAAATGTTAAACACCTGAATCACAATACGTTAACAGATATTATTAGTTTCGATTATACTATGGGAAAATTACTTTCAGGTGATATCTTTATTTCGATTGATAGGGTAAGAGAAAATGCGACAGAATTCAATGTTTCCTTTGAGGATGAATTGCATCGGGTTATGATTCATGGGATATTACACTTTTGTGAATATAATGACAAAACGAACGATGAAAAACGGGTAATGCGCAATAAAGAAGATTATTACTTATCTTTGCGCGATTTTTAGTGAGACTTGAATTTAAGAGGTTTTAGTTAAAATTTCTTTAGCGGTTAAATTATTTAAAGTAAGGGATAAATACTGTTTACATGTTCCACGTGAAACATGTACAATGGTTTTGATCTTTTATGCAAAAAGGATAAATTTTAATATTAGAATGAGTTTATTTCAAGACATATATGATGTAGTTGTGGTTGGCGGTGGTCATGCGGGCAGCGAAGCGGCAGCAGCAAGTGCAAATTTAGGCGCTAAAACCTTGTTGATTACGATGAGTTTGCAAAATATTGCACAGATGAGCTGTAACCCTGCTATGGGGGGAATTGCAAAAGGACAAATTATTCGGGAAATTGATGCTCTTGGAGGGTATAGCGGAATTGTAACTGACAAGACTGCTATCCAGTTTAAAATGCTCAATAAGTCTAAAGGACCTGCAATGTGGAGCCCGAGGGCACAAAGTGACAGGATGCGTTTTGCAGATGAATGGAGATTGATGCTTGAGCAAACAGAAAACCTTGATTTTTTTCAGGACATGGTGAATGAACTTATTGTGGAAGACGACACAATTGTTGGGGTGAAAACCTCATTTGGAATTACTATAAAATCTAAGACCGTTATCCTTACCGCCGGGACATTTTTAAATGGATTAATGCATATTGGCAATAAAAAGTTTGGCGGTGGAAGAGCTGGAGAAAGGGCTTCAACTGGAATTACTGAAGATCTTGTTAAACTGGGTTTTGAATCGGGTAGAATGAAAACCGGAACACCACCAAGAGTTGATGGCCGGTCGTTAGATTATTCTAAAATGATCGAACAGCCCGGGGATGAAAAACCAGAAAAATTTTCATATAGTAACGTTACGAAACATTTAACAACCCAGCGCTCGTGTCATATGACCTATACCAGTAAAGAAGTGCATGATTTATTGAGAGAGGGTTTTGAGAGATCTCCCATGTTCAATGGACGTATTCAAAGTATTGGTCCACGGTATTGCCCCTCTATTGAAGATAAGATTGACCGTTTTGCAACAAAAGAGAAGCATCAATTGTTTATTGAGCCTGAAGGTTGGAATACTGTGGAGGTGTATGTCAATGGTTTTTCTACATCATTACCAGAGGATATTCAAGCCAAGGCATTACGAAAGGTGGCCGGATTCGAAAATGTAAAATTCTTCAGATTCGGGTATGCAATAGAATACGACTTCTTTCCTCCTACACAGTTAAAGCATACACTTGAAACGAAGCGCGTTGAAAACTTATATTTTGCGGGACAAATTAATGGTACTACCGGTTATGAAGAGGCGGCAGCTCAAGGAATTATGGCAGGAATCAATGCTGTGATGAAAATACGGGAGAAAGAACCCTTTATATTAAAACGTGATGAAGCTTATATAGGTGTATTAATAGACGATTTAATCACCAAAGGAACCGAAGAGCCTTATAGAATGTTTACCTCCAGAGCTGAGTATAGAACCCTATTAAGGCAAGATAATGCAGACTTACGTTTGACTCCTAAATCATTTGAAATAGGATTAGCTTCTCAAGAACGGATGGATCGTGTATTTGAAAAGCAGGAAAAAACAGATACATTTATTAAGTTCTTATTAGAAACAAGTGTTAAGCCAGAAGCCGTTAATCACATTTTAAAAAATAAGAACTCTGCGGAAATATCACAGTCTATGAAAATGTTTAAGATTGCGGCTAGACCACAATTAGATTTTGACGATGTACGCCAATTTCCGGGTGTAAACGATTTTATCATTGATAATAATATGGATAATGAAATTATTGAACAGGCTGAAATACATGTCAAATATTCTGGCTATATCGCAAAAGAAAGGAACAACGCTGATAAGTTAAATAGACTTGAAAACGTTGCAATTCCTTCACATTTTGATTATCATAGAATAAAGTCCTTGTCTTATGAAGCACGGGAAAAATTATCTACCATCCAACCTACATCTATCTCGCAAGCTAGTCGCATTTCGGGTGTTTCACCAAGTGATGTTTCGGTCTTGTTAGTTTATATGGGAAGATAAATACGTTCCACGTGAAACAAATCAACCAATCACCAATAGATAGTAACGAACTAAGCCCTTATTTATCCTGCTTGGATTATACTGTTTCACGTGAAACATTTTCTATTTCTATTGATCGTAAATCTGAATTATTGGTCACTACTCCTAGACCCTTGGGAAAAGATTTGGCTAAGTATTATGAAAGTGAAAGCTATATTTCTCACTCTAATTCGAACAAATCAATTCTTGATAAAGTTTATCACATTGTGAGAAGTTACACCGTTAAGCAAAAAGTTAAATTGTGTAATTCATTAAATCAAACTGATAAAACCATTTTGGATATTGGTGCGGGCACAGGAGATTTTTTAGTTGCATGTGAGAAGAATGGATGGAAAATTTCAGGAGTCGAGCCTAATGCCAAAGCAAGAGCATTAATAAAGACTAAACTTCAAATTACGAACCATAGAATATTTAAGAATATTGAAGAACTAAAACTAGAAACGTATGATGTAATTACCATGTGGCACGTCTTAGAACATGTACCAAACTTAATGGAGTACGTTTCAAGGCTAAAGCAATTGTTGAAACCTAATGGCACTTTGATAATAGCAGTACCAAATTACAAAAGCCATGATGCAAACTATTACAAAGAGTATTGGGCAGCATATGATGTGCCAAGGCATTTATGGCATTTTTCGAGAACAGCAATACTAAAGTTGTTTCAACAAGAAAATATGATGGTCGTCAAAACCCTTCCCATGAAATTTGATTCATTCTACGTGAGTTTACTTTCTGAAAAATATAGGACGGGGAAGTCAAATTTTTTAAAAGCCTTTTTTGTTGGATTAAGATCAAATTGGTTAGCAAGAAGTTCGAAAGAGTATTCTTCAATAATATATGTCATTAAGAAAGGCTAAAAACTTATTTTAAAGCGATTTAAGAGAATTTTGATATTCATTGGTCTGTTACCATTCAAATGTCGATAAAATTAAAGTAGACGTATTGTAAAGCGCTATTATCAAATAAATGACTATTATTGAAATTCCAAAACTAATAGATATTATTTATTGTTAGGTTTTTTAGCTCAAAACTAAAATTTATTTTTTAGCTAACTTTAATTTGAGAATAGCCAAAAAAATGTAGTTTTGCCAAAATTTATAAATACACACGATGAAAAAAATAGGAATAATACTAGTATTGACAATTTCTTTAGTTTCTTGTACACAAACTAAGATAGCTTATGTAGACGTTGAAGAAATTATGAAAGAGTACAAAGGCACAAAAGATGTGGAAGCTGAGATGAAAGTAAAATCTGATAAATTGAAGGCTGAATTAGACAGTTTAGTGGCGGGTTGGGAAACGAAAGCGAGAGAGTATCAACAAAAAGCTCAGAGTATGTCTGCTAAAAATAGAGCTTCGCGTGAGCAGATACTAATGCAAGAACAACAAGCCATAGGTCAACGTCAACAAGCAATCCAACAACAAGTACAGGCAGAAGGTCAAGAAAGTTTAAAAACCTTGTCGAAAGAAGTAAATGATTTTGTAAAGAATTACGCTAAAGAAAAAGGTTATAATTTTGTGTTGGGTACAACAGGTGATAGTGGAACAGTAATGTACGGAGAGGAAAAAGCCGATATAACTGATGATGTCTTAGTACAATTGAATAAATCTTATAAATCTGAGGATAATTAGTAATAAACTTGTTATCAGTAATTTAAGCCTAAGAATTCTCTTCTTAGGCTTTTTTATTTCATTAAAATCAGAGTAAAAAATAAGATTATTAATACTTAATTCTAAAAACATGCGTTAATATAGGGCTAACCGAACACATGCAAAATGAAAAAACTATTAATTTTAACTATCACAGTACTCTCCTCATTAGCAGTAACTGCTCAAATACCTACTGATAAACATCTTATTAAATATTTAGAGATCAATACGACCAAATCTGACTATGGATTAACATTTTTAGATGAAGATAAAGTTGTATTTGCGATGCCAATTGATGAACAGTCTAAAGGAACTCAATCCGATTTATTCATAGGAGACATTGAAGAAAAAGGCGAAATTTCTAATAAAGAATTGATCCGGGGAATGAGACAAATTAAGAAAGTTTCAAGAACCGGTATTACATATAGCATCGATTTGAAAACAGTATTTTTTTCTGCAAAAAAGGATAAAAGGAAAAAAAGCAAAGAGAAAGATCAATTGTTTCGAGCAACCATCGATGCCTCTGGTAACTGGATAAATATTGAAAAATTACCATTCAATAGTGATAAATATTCTACGGGGCAACCTTCATTGAGTCATGACGGCAAAAGGCTTTATTTTGTTTCTGATGGATTAGGGTCTTATGGTGGTTCAAAAGACATTTTTGTTGTTGATGTAAATGACGACGGTACTTATGGTGAGCCTATAAATCTTGGTGACAAAATAAATACAAAAGGTGATGAAGTAACCCCATACATTACAGAAGGGAATATGCTCTATTTTTCATCAAATGGCAGAAGTGACAGCAAAGGAAGTTTAGATGTTTATGCAAGTGAAGTATTTAATAGCACAGTATCAGAATCCTTCCATTTGGAAGCTCCAATCAATAGCATTAATGACGATTTTGCATACATACTTAATAAAAAGAATAATGCCGGTTATTTTTCTTCTAACAGATTACAGGGGCAGGATAATAATGACATATATTCATTTATTATTGAAGAAACAAAACCGGAAAAATGTCTACAAGAAATAGCAGGAATTGTTAAAGATAAAGAAACTGATGAAGTGATAAATGATGCTGCGATGACATTATTTGATGAAGAAGGGAATCAAATTCAGCAAATCGTAACTGATAAAGATGGAGCATATCATTTCGTTTTAGATTGTAATCAAACCTATACTTTAGTAGCATCTAGTTTGTATTATATTAAAGATGAACACATTATTAATACTGCGAATTATACGAATGCGCCTGCATTAGAAGCGAATAAACTCTTAATTAAAAAAACAGGTGCTGAATTAGAAGAGGCGCTTGCAGCAGCCAAAGGCGAAGAAATTTCTGAAGAAGAAATTGCTGTGACCGAAGAAGAAGTTGCGGTTGCGGAAACAGTAACAAATGAAACTGAAGCTCCAGTTAGTCCTGTCTATTTTGGTTTTGACAGATCAGATATTACTAATGAAGCAGCTTTAGAATTAGACAAAATCGTTGCCATTCTAAATGAAAATACTTCGCTTAATATTGAAGTATCATCTCATACGGATTCAAGAGGTAGTGATGCTTATAATATAAATTTATCCAACCGAAGGGCGAAATCAAGTGTTGATTATTTAGTTTCTCAAGGTATTAGTAGAAGTAGAATTACGGCGAAAGGTTACGGTGAGAGCCGAATGGTAAACAAATGTGTCAATGGCGTTGAGTGTAGTGAGGGAGCTCATGCTAAGAACAGAAGAACAGATTTCGTTATTTTAAACTCACAAGCATATCAAGCACCTGAGAAAAGCTCACCTTATAAAGAGGACGTGCCCTCTTTAATTGAGACTAAAAAGAGAACGAATGATAGCGGAAATGAAGAAAAAACTATCGTTAAACAAACCAATATCGATAGGACCAATGCTATTACCAAATATGAGGATCCCATTGGTCAAAAGAATCATGAGAACAATTCTGGGAATCAAACGATAAGTTCAAATGATAAAACGAATCTTTTAAAAACAGACAACATAAAGAATGACTTATCAAGGGTAGATAAAAAAACTGATACTAGTAACGAAGAAATCGATGTTGAGACCGTTGAAGAATCGGTTGTGGAAACAGAAAAAAATAATGGCATACTAACATCTACAGACAAAAGGGCAATTGCAAATCCAAAAGGGCAAGTATTAGCTAAGAATGATAATCAAATCAAATTGGATTCAGATAAGTTGATAACCCAAACAAATCAAAAGAACAATAGTATTGAAAAGTCGGAGGATACATCCATAACTACAAGTTCTAACGATCAATTGTTAGCTGAGGGTGGCAATCAAAGTAAATTGGACTCTAATGAATTGCTTGTTCAAACAAAACAAAAAAACGATGGTATTGAAAAGTCGGAGGATACATCCATAACTATAAATTCTACTGACCAATTGTTGGTTAAGGAAGACAACCAAAGTAAATTTGATTCAAAGAATCAAGTAATTGATAAAGTCAAAACAAGCACAGATGAGAGGATTAATAATAAAGGAGTGAGTCTAAAAAAAGGCCAATCAGATGCTACTACTACTTCTGCTAAATCATTTGATGCTAAAGATACAGGTTTTGAAAAGGACCTTATTAGTGAAACAGACAATGATCAGGTAGTAGCTGTTCAACCAATAAAAAAAAAAGTCCTTCCAGAGAATCCTATAAAGGATAGCGACCTTTCAGCTGAAAAGCCTACTAAGCTTGATGAGGATGAGGATGATACAAATGAACAGGCAATAGTTTTCAACAAAGACCTGAGTGAAGCGAATGATAATATCAATGCTTTTTCTAATAGTTTAGAAGGGAACGATAATTATCAAAAAGTCAAAGAAGTTGTTATACCTGGTAAGATCGAGAAAAATGCTCCCTTAAAAACGGGTACTCTTGATGTTTCTGCCATGATGGTCAAGGGTAATGGAAACTACGTAGAAACCGATAGAGCGGCAAAAACGCACGCCCTTCGCATTAATTTTAAAATGTATAAAAACGGAAATATTTCACCTGGCAACAAAGAAATTTTTATCATAATCCAGAACCCTAAAAGAAAAGTTATAAATGAAAGAGGGACATTTACGTTAAGAACAGGTGAAGAAATTCCGTATTCTGATGAAACAGTAGCCTACTATGATGGTAATAATATAAACATATCAATTCTTTCAGATAGATTTATCCAACGGATTATAAGGGGCACTTATATTGTTCAAGTATATATTGAAAGATACTTAACCGGCCAAACGTTACTAATATTGAGCTAAATTTACCTTAATAGGTACACCCCAAAAACAGTTATCATAAAATAGACAGCAATGGTCATGGCACCGGTATAATCTTTCGCAATGCGTTGTCCAAATAATAATGCTAACAACACTTTTCCAGCTAAAGCAGCGGCATAAAGACCAATAGTCATCACTCCCGAGGTATAAATTTGTACGATGCCGACGACACTTAATACACCTACTATAAGCTCGCCTACTAAAATTATTCCCAATAGTAATGGAACCCCTTTTCTTAAAAAAGTCTTGCCAAAATGATCATTTAAAAAAGCCAGGTTTCCGTTCCAGTCCGTTAACTTATCAATTCCCGATTGTAAAAAGGTAATAGTTAAAAAAAAGAGAATTAAAAGTTGTGGAGCAAATTTAGTCGCTGTTTGTATAAGAGATTCCATATAATTGAGATGTTAATTCCAAAGATACTAAGTAAAAATTACTACGGTCATGTAATTGATGCATTAAAAAGCGCAACTTGAAGGTAAAGGTTGTTTATTTGCCAAATCGGTTGCAAAATTTTGATCCGTTTCAAAAGCGACAAATCCACCGGATACAGAACCTTTAAAAGTTCTTGTTCCATAGCCTGAAGTATTCATATGTACGCGAACAATAACAATTTGATCTTCTCGTATATTTATCGAGCCTCCTGAACGAATAAAGGGTTGTTCATTAACATGACTGTGTGCCAGTATTCTACGATAAATCAGGGAGCCACTTTCTGAGGTAACTTCCCACCAATCTGCATATTGATTGCAACCTGTATCGGGGCTCAGTACTCCCACGCTAAAAGTATATGCATTTTCATTTCCTGTAATTGAAACTGAAACAACGGCTGCTTTTTCACTATTTTGATTTGGTGGTTGAATAGAACCAGTTTCATTCGTTGAACCACAAGAAATAATAATAATAAGTAATAAAAACGGATATAAATTTTTCATAATGTTTACGATATTGATTTTAACAAAGAGTTACTATATATACTTTTACAGTTTATTGTCGAATAAAACAGTGAAAACTTTCCTTAAAAGACAACATGAAATGGAATAATCCTTACGATAACATATAGAAATCAAGGGGAAATGCCCATAAACCGTTATAAAGTAGTTTATTGTTGATATATTAAAATGCCAAAGCATAAATTATACTAAAATCCTGTTAAGGTAATAGTTATTTAGAATTATGACAATCTGGTAACGAAATAGCTCTACAAAAGATATAAAATTTAATGATGACGAAGCTAAAAAATTTACTAATTTCATACAACCAAATTTTAAGAATGCATATAGCTTTTCACAATCCAAAATTAACATAAATGAATCTGTTCAAACGACTTTTAATCATCGCCACTATCCTTTCAGTAGTATCCTGTAAAGACAAAAATCCTCAACAAGAAACAGACAACCTTTTTAAGTTTAAAGAGTATATTTATTATACAACTTCAGGGATAGTTTCTGTAACCGAACCGATACAGATAGGCTTGGCAAAGGAAGTTGAAGGATGGGAACCCAAGGCAGAGATTTCCGATAATAACATCTCTATATCTCCATCCGTCAAGGGAAAATTGACTGCATTAAATTCAAGGACATTGGTTTTTAAACCGGATGAAAACCTAAAATCTGATACTGAATATACGGTTACAGTTAATTTGTCAAAAATGTATACGAACATTCCTTCAGGTTTTAAAAAGTACACTTTTAAGTTTAAAACCATTCAACCGAACTTTACTGTAAACACAAATAACCTACAATCGTATAACAAAGAATGGCAATATATTGATGGCGTTTTGAAGTCGGCAGATGTGCTACCGATTGAAACAGTAAAAACCCTGGTTTCGGCTACTCAAAAGGGCAAGAAATTGAATATAAAATGGCAACCGGTATTGCAGTCAACAACCGCTTATGAATTTAAAATAGACAGTATTCGTCGTTTTAAAAACGATTCAGAAATTGAAATAAACTGGTCGGGTAAAAAACAAGGAATCGATAACGAAGGTACTGCTAAAAAACCAATTCCGGGAATTAGTAATTTTACCATAGTTGACGTTGATGTTATTCAAACTCCTGAACAACATTTAGCTATTAACTTTTCTGATCCCTTAAAAAAACAGCAAAACTTTAAAGGCCTGGTCGCTATAGAAAACACAAAAAATTTAAAATATGTTGTTGATGGTAATGTGTTAAAAGTATATCCCGATAACAGGGTTATCGGAGATGTACAAGTCGATATTTTTCAGGGAATCAAAAACACTGATAACTATAAACTCAAAAAAACATTCTCAGAAAAAATTGCGTTTGAACAACAAAAACCAGGAATACGATTGGTAAGTAGCGGCGTTATCTTACCGAATTCTAATCAATTGAAATTCAATTTTGAAGCTGTAAATTTAAAGGCAGTTGATATTCGTGTGATTAAGATTTATGAAAACAACGTATTGCAATTTTTACAGGAAAACAATTTAAATGGATTAAACAGATATAATATTAGAAGAGTGGGCCGAAGAATTGCTAAAAAAACGATAACACTTTTGAAATCTGATATAGAAAACAATGGTAAATGGAAAACCTATGCCATTGATCTATCAAAAATGATCAAATCAGATCCTGGAGCCATTTATAGGATAGAATTGAGTTATAGTAAGGACTATTCGTTATATACATGTGATGGCAGTCAGGCCGTTACTAATTCTGACCAGGATGATTATTACGAAGAAGACTATTACTATGATGACAACAGTCAATATAATACTGCTGAAGCGGATGATATTGATGAACGTGAAGAGCAGTATTGGGATAATTTAATTTATAATTATCAAAACAGTCGCTATTATAATTGGGAGGACAGGGAGAATCCATGTAAGGATGCTTATTATTTCAACGAGAATAATATGGTGTCTGCTAATATTTTAGCCTCTAATGTTGGCGTAATTGCCAAAAAGGGTGAAAATAGGTCCTACCATTTTGCCGTAACAGATATATTAAGCACTAATCCTATTGCGAATGCAACAGTTAAGTTGTTTAATTATCAACAACAAGAAATAGGGATGGTTAAAACAGATGGACAAGGTTTTGCCATCTATGATGCTGATAAAAATGCCTATTTTGCTATTATATCAAGTGGAAATAATAAAACCTACATTAAGTTAGACGATGGATATTCATTATCATTGAGTAAGTTTGATGTTTCTGGTAAAAAATTACAAAAAGGATTAAAAGGATATATCTACGGTGAGCGAGGGGTGTGGCGGCCTGGCGATTCGTTACACTTAACCTTTGTGTTGAATGATAATGCAAATCCGTTACCTAAAAACCACCCGGTCCGATTGGAAATAACGGATCCACATGGAAAACTGGGCTATAAAAAAATTAATACCGAAGGTCAAAATGGATTCTACAAATTTACTGTTCCTACGGTCGAAAGTTCAGCTACAGGGAATTGGAATGCCAAAATAAGTGTTGGAGGTGCAACATTTTACCAAGGGTTGAAAATAGAAACCGTAAAACCGAATAGACTAAAAATTAATATTGATTTCAAAGATGAAATACTCACTTCAAAAAAACCAATTGATGCCTTATTAAATGTCAAATGGTTACACGGTGCTATAGCAAAGAATTTGAAGGCTGAGGTTAATGCAAAATTCGTAAGTACTTCAACGGCTTTTAAAAAGTATCCAAATTATATTTTTACAGATCCTACACGAACATTTTCAACTGAAGAAATGACCATTTTTGATGGCAGGTTAAATGCTGAAGGGAATGCTTCATTGACTAAAAAGATAAATTTTGGAAACAAAGCTCCCGGAATGCTAAAGGCTTCATTTTTAACCAGGGCATTTGAAAATGGAGGCGATTTTTCTATGGATGCAGTCAGTATGAATTTCGCACCCTACGATGTTTTTGTGGGGATACGGTCTCCCAAAGCCAGGGCCTATGGTTCCTATTACACAGATGAAGATATTAATTTCGATGTTGCAACCGTTGATGCCGAAGGAAAACCCGTTCAACGCAACCAATTAGAGGTGAAAGTTTATCAAATTAAATGGCGTTGGTGGTGGAACTCCTCTTATGATGATCTGGCATCGTATGTAGGTAGCCAATATCACAAACCTGTAAAATCTTTTTCTGTAAAAACCAACACACAAGGGAAAGGAAATTTCAAGGTAAATATCCCTGAAGAAGAAGGAGGCAGATATCTAATAAGAATCTATGACCCTAAAAACGGACACGCCACCGGAAGAACGGTCTATTTTTATAGGAACTGGTGGAAAAGGCCTGCAGGAAGCGATCCTCAAGCCGCAAAAATGCTTGTTTTTTCTGCTGATAAAGAGAACTATAACGTAGGAGAAACAGCTACTGTAACATTTCCATCAGGGACTGCTGGCAGGGCATTGATCAGTATTGAGAATGGAACGGAAGTATTAGAACAAACATGGGTCAAAACTCAAAAAGGGGAAACTACCGCAATTATACCGGTCACAAAAGAAATGACACCTAATGTGTTCATTAACATCTCTTTATTGCAACCCCATGCATCTACAGCCAATGATTTACCGCTGAGGTTATATGGTGTCATTCCTATCTTAGTAAAAGACCCAAACACCTTGTTAGAACCTCAAATTTCTATGCCTAAGGTATTGCGTCCTGAAGAGAAATTTACAGTCAAAGTGAATGAGAAGCAAGGCAAACCGATGACATATACCCTGGCGGTTGTTGATGAAGGCTTATTAGATCTAACCCGTTTTAAAACACCAAATGCCTGGAACAGCTTTTATACCAAAGAAGCCTTAGGGGTAAAAACATGGGATATTTTTGATCACGTAATTGGCGCTTATGGCGGAAGCATACAACAAGTTTTTGGAATAGGTGGAGATGAAGATGCGGGAAAAACACCGCCTAAAAAAGCGAATAGATTCAAGCCTGTTGTAACCTATTTAGGACCATTTACGATCAAAAAAGGAGAAATACGATCGCATAAAATAACAATGCCAAAATATATCGGTTCAGTTCGTACGATGGTAATTGCAGGAGATAATGGAAAAGCTGCCTATGGTAGCACAGATGAAACAACACCTGTTCGTAAACCATTAATGGTATTATCCTCGCTTCCACGGAAATTAAGCCCGGGTGAAAAGGTGACCTTACCGGTTACGGTATTCGCCATGGAACCAAAAATTAAAACAGCCGACATCAGTTTAAAACTAAGCAAAGGGATTACCATTGTTGGAAAGAAAACACAATCACTTTTCTTTGCGAAACCGGAAGAAAAAATGGCGTATTTTGAACTGGATGTCAGCAAAGCCCAAGGAATTGGTAGTATTGAAGTTTTGGCATCGGGAAATGGGGAAAGATCATCTTATAAAGTAGAGATAGATATTGTAAATCCAAATCCGATAAGCACCACAGTTACCGATATTGTGTTGGAATCGAATGCTCAGCAAACGATCAATTTTAAAACCTTTGGCGTAAGCGGAACAAGCGAAGCTGCAATAGAGTTTTCTACCCTGCCTCCAATGGATTTTACCAGAAGATTACAATACTTGATCCAATATCCGCATGGGTGTGTTGAACAAACCACATCAAGTGCTTTTCCACAGTTATATTTAGCAGATATTTTTGATTTGACCTATGACAAAAAGCAAGATATGGATGCTAATATCAAGAAAGCCATTGATCGTTTAGGCCATTTTCAAACGCCTAATGGCGGAATGAGCTATTGGATGGGTCAAAATACTGCAGACGACTGGGGGACCAGTTATGCCGGACATTTTATGATCGAAGCGCAGAAAAAAGGATATGTAATGCCATTAACCTTTATGAACAATTGGTTAAAATACCAACAGCAAGCCGCAAGAGATTGGAGAGCAAGCAACAGGTATTATTACTATGATTTAGCACAAGCTTACCGTTTATATACCTTGGCATTAGCAGGCCATCCTGACCTGGCATCCATGAACCGGTTACGTGAACATGGAAAGCTATCAAATGATGGTAAATGGCGTTTGGCTGCAGCGTATGCATTGGCAGGACAAAAAGAAGTGGCTAAAAAGGTTTCCCTTACTGCAAATATTGATTTTAAACCGGTTAGAGGAGATTATTATACCTATGGTTCAACCAATAGAAATAGGGCCATGGCAATGGAAACGATGTTGTTAACAGGTGATACCAAATCAAGAGAAATGGCACAGTATTTAGCCAAAGAACTTTCTTCCAATAAATGGATGAGCACACAAACAACAGCCTATAGTTTATTGGCGATGGCCAAAATGGTTGAGGTCAATGGAGGCAAAGCAGTTAAAGTACACTATGCCGTTAACAACGCAAAAGCTGAAACGATTAAATCACAAAAAGCCATTGCACAACGAAAGCTAATCATTAGTGATGGAGATAATAGTTTGAAAATAACCAATGATCAGGCCAATGTGGTCTATGTTAGAGTACTCAATTCAGGTATTCTACCATTAGGACAAGAGTTGGCGGAAAAGCGGAATTTAGGGCTTCAAATAGAGTATAGAGGTACAAATGGAAATCATATTGATGTGACTAAATTGAGTCAGGGAACAGATTTTAAAGCGCGGGTTACCATTAGTAATCTAAAAAGTGAAAACCTTCATGATATTGCTTTAACACAGATTTTTCCATCAGGATGGGAAATAGTGAATACGCGTTTCACAGACTATGGTAGTTCTACCGGAAATCAGGCTGAATTTACTGATATACGTGATGACAGGGTAAACTTTTATTTTGACCTGGACAGTAGAAAGGCAAAAACATTTACGGTACAACTCAATGCCTCCTATTTAGGGAATTATTATTTACCCGGAATACAAGCCGAAGCCATGTACGATAACGACTATTTTGTAAGAACCAAAGGTAAATGGATTGAAGTTGTGAAATAAACCACATCGTCTTCCTGCTATCGCACGAATCCGCTCCTCCTTCAAAAGGAGGAGAGTTTTCAAATGAATTAATAATTAAAATTAGACAGTATAATTAAAAATGAACGAATTAATTACTAAAAAATCGCGATGGAATACACACTGGAAATGGCTAATCCCATTATTAGTACTCTTTTCCGGG